>Ga0164243_10000740_pt1 | contig 56796 bp, 65 predicted proteins | sample OricompcompostOP_FD_108781 | JGI IMG/M metagenome (GOLD analysis project Ga0164243, IMG submission 108781) | Organic Plus compost microbial communities from Emeryville, California, USA - Original compost - Organic plus compost (OP) | ecosystem: Engineered > Solid waste > Mixed feedstock >... | reverse complement strand
GAGGGAAATGCGGCAGATCCAGCGACAGGTAGTTGATCTTCTTCGGCTTCGCCAGATTGATGACGATGCCGTCCAGGCTCTTGTGGTTCAGCGGCAGCGGCGGCGAAGCCCAGAACCGCTGGGAATCGGCGACCTTCGGCGGGGAGGTCTTCTGCGACGCGGCGATCACGTCCTCGATCTTCATCCCGCCCACATAGAGCTGGGACACCGCAGGCAGCCCGAAATCACCCGGGAGCTGGAAGTCGGGGGTCTCGGTCACGGGCGGCTGCTCCTCCTATCCATGGGTCGGCACGACCCGGCGGGCTCCGCTGTAGGGATGCGAGACGATCGAGCCGTCCCCGGCCGTCTGGGACACCAGCGCTTGCCGGGGGTCGATCAGCGCGTACTCGGGGCGGTAGCTGATGGTGCTGCCGTCGTAGAACTTCACCCGGTCGTAGTTGGTCTTGCCCCGCTCGGGCCCGCCGTCATAGGTGAGGGCGTTATAGCTCTCCACCTTGGTGACCTCGTTGACGTAGCTCCACTGCTGGCCCTGGCTAGCCGAGAACGGCGGCCGGGGGATCACCTTCTCGATCCCCTTGGGGTTGGCCCGCTTGTCGTAGGCGGTGTACAGCAGCCGGTAGATCGGATCCTGCTCGTCCTGCGGGATGACCCGGGCCACCACCTCCCAGAACTCGCTGTCGGCCCACACCCCCGCGATGGGGGCCTCGTCGTGCACCGCCACGCCCCGGTCGTCCACCGTCGCCAGCGTGAAAGCGGGCTTGAGCACGTTGATCACCCGGGCGATGCCGTACAGGTCCTCGGCGCGCTTGCGGGCGCTGTCCGGGTCGGAGACGTCGTAGGTGGTCTTGGGCCGCACCACGAACTCGTTGCGGGCGTCCAGGCCCAGGTTGCCCACCTGGAAGGCGTTGGAGATCTGCGCCCAGGTGTATGCGCCCATCGCCTCGTAGCTGCTGAAGTCGGTCTCCACCTCGTTGTAGGAGCGGGCGATCCCGGCCTCGCCGTGGCTGTCCAGGATCGACCAGACCTCGTACAGGTCGCACTCCACCCCGGTCAGCGCCTCGGCCAGCGCCTGCATGCCCATCGGGGTGCCGCCCAGGGTGATCGCCTTGGCCAGCTTGATGATCCGCTCCCGGAAGATCGCGTCGTACTGGGCGATCTCGTCCCAGCCGTCGGGAGTGCACACCTCCTCCATGGGATCCACCGGCAGCGCCCCCAGGACGCCTCTGCGGGCCCCGAACAAGGAGCCGTAGAACCTGTCCAGGTCGTAGAAGTGCGTGCCGTCCAGGGCCTGCTCAAGCTGGCACAGCAGGTACCGCTTGCGGAGCTGCCCGACGCCACCCTCGCCCAGCAGCGCCTTCATCAGCCGCATCAGGTGCGAGGTGGGCCGCAGGTCGTACAGGTCCTCGGGGAAGTGCGCCAGCCGGTCGTAGGTGGCCACGTCCGGCAGCACCATGCCGGTGGCAGTGGGCAGCTCGACCGCCAGCGGGCTGGAGGTGACCGTCTGGAGCTGGAGCAGGCTGGTGGCGACCGTGGCCTGCTGGTCGAAGATCGACGGGCTCTGGACGACGATGCCGGTGAAGTTCTCGGTCATCACGTCACCCCGAAGCTGTTCTGGGCTCGCACCGAGATGTGCGTCAGGCCGAAGGTGGGGGCCTCGTCGTCGGCGAAGACGATGTCCTCGACCCGCCCGTTGGCGTCCACGTAGCTGTCCACCACGGTGGTGCCGATCACCCGCTGGATGCCGACCGTGAAGGCGTTGGGGGTGGCCGGGTTCCAGCTCGTGACGTCGTCGGCGTGCAGGAAGCGCACCGCGTCCACGCCGGGCACGTTGTGGATCGTCTGGAGGACGTCGGACGCCTGCACCACGGTGGCCAGCCCCAGGTTGGACAGGTAGTCCGCCAGCGCGGTGTTGATCGCAGTGTTGACCACGTTCTGATCCACATTGAAGTCGTAGATCAGCGCGATGTTGAACTTCAAAAAGATGCTCTTGGCCTGGTGCGCCATCGCGTCGGTGCCCACCAGCCGCCAGCGGTCGATCTCCTGCTGCACCGCGTGCGGGACGCTGTTGAAGGTGTAGTCCAGCGAGAACACCGTGTCGTTAGCCGGGGCCGACCCGGCGTGCCATTCCAGCCCGAACAGCGAGCGCGGCCCCCAGCCGAAGGGCGTGTTGTGGTGGACGATCTGGTAGGCGTAGGTGACGCCGCCGGAGGACGTGCCAAGCGGGTGGTCGGCCGTGGCCAAGCCGTAGGTGGTCCCGCCGACCACCACCGAGGCGGGCACCGTGATGATCGGCCCCCACGCCAGCGGGATGAAGATGTTGGCGTTGGCCGGGTTGGTGCCGTCCGGCCGCAGGTAGTCCAGCCGGTAGTACTGGCTGGAGCTGGTGTTGTTGAAGGTGAGCGTGTTGCGGAAGACCACCGTCTGGGTGGCCTCCATCGGGCGGGTGCCCGCGCACCACACGTCGATCCTGTTGTTGATATTGTTGGCCAGGTCGTTGCGGGACGCCGAGGGGACGTACTCGAACTCCACGTCGATCAGCGTGCCGTCCGGCAGCGCGGTCGCGCTGAGCACATCCACCTTGGGCGGGTTGACGCTGGTGTTCCAGACGTAGTCCACCCCCGGGATGGCGATGTCGCCCAGCTCCAGGTTCCGGCCGACGATCTGCGAGCCGTTGTAGTTGTACTGGCTCTGAGTGACCGTCGAGACCGCCTCGCCGGAGACGATCTGGAGCTGCTCCCTGCGCCGCCGGGAGGCCCCCACCACGTTGGCGGCCGAGCAATCGGGATCGTTGAGGGCAATCCCGAGATACATGCTTTCAGTGCCCGCCATGTTGCGGAAGACCGTCTTCTTCCAGCGCTCACGCAGCTCGGAGTCGGTCTCCTGGGCCGCCCCGCCGGTGAGCGCCTCGGCGTTGATGACGGTGGCGATGTTCTCCAGCGGCTGGAGCGGATACAACGTGCCCGGCGGGATGTTGCCGTCCGGACCGGCCGAGACCGCCTGCACGGGCACGTTCACGCTCAGGTCCCCGACGTCCATCACGGCGGCGGTGATGGTCTGCACGGCCACGCTCGGGTCCCCGGCGTTGTTGAGCTGGAAGTTCACCGGGATCGCGATGATCTTGTCGGCCGCGCCCGAGCGGCTGAAGGTCACCGTGCCGGTGGCGCGCTTGGCCGGGATCCGCGACAGCCCGAACAGCGCCACGAAAGCGTCCAGGTCGCCCTCGGTCTTGGAGTCGATGTCGTAGGAGTAGGTCAGCAGGTGCTGATCCACGTACGCCTCGGAGATCGCCTCCCCGACCGCGTCCAGGATCTTGCGCGTCACCGACCCGGTGGAGGTGTCCAGGTCTGGCTCGGTGATCGCCAGATTCTTGCGCATCGCACTGACGATCTCGGCCTGGGACGCCATCAGCCCTCCCTCGTCGTCTCGGTCATACGGTGGTCACCGTCCGGGCGATCGTCAGCAGCTCCATGCTCTGGGTGGTCAGCTTGAGCTTCACCCGGATGGAGTCGAAGGCGATCTGGGTGTCGATGTCGTCCAGCCGGGACACCACGTCGGCCGTGGTGTAGCGCGAGCGCCTGCCAGCCAGCGTGTCGTTGACGATCTCGGCGCGCTGGATGTCGATGTAGACCTGCACCACCCGGGCCGTCTCCGAGCGCACCAGCAGCTCGGTGTCGGCGGTGATCGGCCGCCCCGCGTAGGACGGCAGCACCGAGCCCCAGTTCGGGTGGAAGCGGTCGGTCCCGTACTCCTCTCCGAGCGCCAGCGCCAGGTCCTGCCTGATCTTCGAGCTGCCGGTGATCGTACGATGCCCCTGCGGACCCACCACCAGGTCCCCGCCCTGAAGCATGAGCGTTTTCACGGCCACCTCCCGTCCACCCCTTCGGAGGCCCAGGCGGGAGGCGGGCAGTGCGACGCCAGCGCTAGTAAGCCTCCCCGATCGGCCACCGGCAGCCCGACAGGGCGATCCAGGTGGCCCCCGGGTCGGGATTCTGGGTGGAGACGTTCCCGTTGCTGGCGACCCTGATCTGCACCGTGGTACCCCCGGCCGACGGGCACAGGAAGGTGTGGTGCGCGTCGGGCCGCACCTGGGCGGGCAGATTGAACAGCACGGTCCCGGCGTCGATGGTGCCGCCGTCGGCCACCCCGATGAGCCCGGCGGTGCCGTCGGCGTACTCGATGAAGCGGACGTCCTGGTATCCGTTGCCGAAGTTTCCCCAGCCGTTCTGGAAGGCGACCGCCACCGCCGCGCCCCGGATGATGTATTTCCCCTGCGGCATGGTGATGCCGCCCTTGGCCGTGATCGGCCCGTCGGTGGAGATCCCGGCGACCGAGTGCAGCGGCCCCACCGCGTGCGTGCTGCCCTCGATCGTCACGTTGCCCGTGATGCGGTTGAGATCGTCGTCGTCGGTGGCGATGTGGGCCGAGAAGATCCAGGGGCCCATCGAGCGATCCACGTACCAGTACTCGCCGACGCCGGGCAGCCGCCCCCGCCCGGCCTGGACGCGGTAGGGGATCTCGGTGGTGAAGCCCTGCGCGTCGATCACGATGGCCACGCCGCGCTCGGGCACGACCTGCTCGACGCGCACCCGGCGGTACATCATGCCGAGCGCGTTGGTCGCGCCGTTGACCGGCTGAGCGGCAGGAGGCATGGCTACTCTCCCCTCTTGCCGGGCACCGGCTGGAGGCCGCCCGCCACCGGCAGGCCGATGAGCGCGTGGCTGCGGTCGTTCAGGCTCTTGGGCAGCCGCGCCGGGGCCGCGATGTTCACCGCCGTGGAGAATCCGCCGTTCTCGCCGAAGCTGAAGCTGTGCGTCACCGTGGTGACGTACGCCTGGAAATCGAAGGCGGGGATCTGAATGAGCATGCCCGGCCACAATTCCGGCATGAACGTCAGCGGAATGTCGGCGTTGTACTGGTAGGCCCACTGCCGCATGAACAGGAACAGCGCGCTGAAGAACTGCCCCTTGGTGCCGACCACCCCGGGGAGCTGCTGGAAGTCGGGCCGGGCCCCGAACCGCTTGTAGATGTAGCTGATGAAACTCTGCGCGTCGTCCTTGGTGGCCTCCAGGCCGAACAGCGCGTACATGATCGAGGGCACGTCGATGGTGGCGATGCCGACCGTCAGTGCGGCGTTCAGGATGTCGGCGGGGGTGGTCATCCCCGACGCCAAGTCGATCTGGTTGGTGGCCGCCGCCGCCGTGGTGTACTGGTGGGTGACGAAGAAGTCGTCCGACCACTCCACGTTGAAGTCGCGGATCTCGATCGGCTCGACGACCATTTTGGCGGCCGTTCCCCAGATTCCGTAATAGTCAGGAAACCAGCCGATCAGATCGCCATTGGGGGCCGAGGAGAAACTCCGCATGGTGGCGTTGAACAGATTCTTCAGATACGGCAGCAGCGGCTGGTCGTTCAGCAGCGCCCGGATGCCGGTGAACGTGGAGGAGTACAGCGCCTCCTGCGAGTTCATGATCGGCGTCCACGGATTGTTGCCGAACAGCTTGTCGTAGGGGTCGTTGGGGTTGTACCAGGGCTGGTCCTGGGCCCGCTCGATGGGGATCTGCGGGGCCCCGCCCATCTCCCCTCCGGCCCCGGGCTCGTCGGGGTTGTAGGTGCCGCCCGAGCCGATCGAATACTCGATGTTGGGCAGCAGGTACGCCTGGGTGAAGTACCCGGCGATGGCCTGCGCGCTGCCCCACTTCTTGACGTTGACGCCGTCCGCCTTGTTGTGCGCGCCCACCATGTGCTTGCCGTCGCCCACGCTCATCTCGACGTGCCCGCCGCTGGAGGTGAACATGATCGCCCCGGCGGTCTTCGCCCCCTGAATGGCCGAGATCTTCCTCCCGTGCCGCTTGAGGTAGGCGATCTGGTCCCAGGTAACGCGCGGCAGCCCCTTCAGGCTGCCCAGGGTGTGGTACACCACCCACTGGATGAAGCTGGAGCAGTCCAGCTTGCGGACCTTGTGCGCCGGGGTGTGGGGCGGGTCGTCGCCGCCGAGCTGGTAGCGGATGTTGGGGTTGTCGGTGACCAGCTTGACCGCGACGTCCACGAGCTTCTGCCCGGTGGCCCGGCCCGAGCCCCACGAGCCGGTGCCGCCCTGCCAGTTGGGGTCGTTGCCCTGGGAGGGCGCACCGCCGCCGCCGGTCTTGCGCCTGGAGGCGTTGTTGAGGGCGGTCACCACAGCCCTGGCCATGGGCTCGTGCTTGGCGAAACGCCAGCCCTCGCCGGAGACCTGCACCCTCTCGGCCGCCTGCGCGAGCGACATCTTGGTGCGGTTCTTGATCTTCAGCAGGCGGCTGAAGAAGTTCTTGCACTGGAAGTCGGCGTCCAGGAGCTGCGCCTTGGTGCCCCAGCCCTCGTTGGGCCCCCAGCCGGGCCGGAACCCCTTAATCGTCTGCTGGAACAGCCCGATGCAGCCGTACCGGTTGGGGGTGGTCATCGCCGTCTTGTTGGCCCCCAGCGTGGACTCCTGCATCGCCGTCATGATCCCGATGACGATGTCGCGGTTGGTGGCCTTCATGTGCTTGCCATTGTTGTAGATCTTCTCGGCGTACTTGCACATGGTGGCGTTGAGGCTGGTGCCGCCGTACGTGCCCGGCTTCAGCGAGCCCGCCCAGACGGTGTCCCCGCCCTCGGCGACGTCTCCGCCTCCGGCGATCATCCCCTGCCCCTGGAGCGCGCTGTAGAACTGCTGGGCGATCTCGTCGGCCTCTTCGGCTCGCGCGTCGATGTCCTGGGCGATCTTGTAGGCGAAATCGAACCAGTCCTCGGGGATCCCGGCGATGTGCACCTTCTCCGGCGGCCAGCCGACCACCTCCTTCATGATCGTCAGGATGGCGTTGGCGATGCCGCCGTCGCGGTTGTCGTCGTCGCGCGCCACCTGGAGCGCCTTGGCGATCATCGTCTGGGTGGCGGGCAGGCCCGAGTCCCAGTACCAGTACTGGAGCCGCTTGAGCGAGCAGGAGGCCGCCAGCGGAACGACCCGGGGCCAGGCGGTCAGCAGCGGCACCGAGTTCAGGTAGCCGGTGAACACCCGCATCCAGGTGATCCGCCGCATCATCACCACGATGCGGTCATTGGGCGCGAAAATGCCGTCGTACTTGCGCCGGGCATTCTGGAGGGTGAAATTAAAAGAACTCACTCCGTCGGACCGGCGCACCATGGTGCCGTCCACCAGGTCGTCGGAGACCTCGATGGTGCCGTGCTTTTCGGTCGAGATATAGACCTTGACGGCGGGGCTGTATAGCAATGTACCCACGGAATCATCCCATCTCAGAGCAGCTAACGCACCGGGTGTATTGCGCCATAAGCGTGCTCATCAGTGCACCTCAGTTCGCTGGCGGCCCAGCCGGGTGACCCGGGGGCGGACCGATGGCCGGGGGTCCCGCCGGGTGGCCCGGGGGCGGCGGGGACGGAGAGGGCGCGGGCTCGAAGTCGCCGGGGTAGATCGGCTTGTCGTACCCGCCCGAGGGGGCCTGCTCACCGGAGAGCTGGGTGCCGAACGGGTAGAAGTACTTGATCGCCTCATCCTTGGAAAAGGCGTGCCAGGCGTTCACCACCCGGGTGACGGCGGGCTTGGCCTTGGCCCACGGCTCGTAGGCCGCCTCGAAGATGATCCCGATCTGCCACACCATCGACCCGACGTGGTCACCCCACTCGTAGCCGGTCAGCGGCACGCCCCGGTGCACAAAGTCGTAGCTGGGCACGCTGACCGACATCGTCGGATAATTGGTGCCGGAGTTGATGTCCGGGTCCAGCGCATAGGAGCTGTAGCCCGCCAGCCAGGTGGACAGGCTGCGGTGCTCGGGGTACCCCTTCAGCTCCACCGTGATCATGAACTGCTGGGTGGAGAGCCGGTGCGGGTAGTAGGCCCTGCGCAACCGCGACTTGGACTCCTCGGCGATCATCTGGGTGCCGTGCTGGATGCCCGAGCAGCGCACCCGGTAGGCCGCCGTGGTACCGCCACGCTGGTAGCTGAGGGTGGCGTTCAGCCCCTGCCGTGGTGCCATCTCAGTCCACGTCCCCGTCCTCGTAGACGACGTCACCGGGGCGCTCGGGCGAGTAGCTGGGCGTGCGCAGGTACTCCTGCTCCACCTCAGTCAGGTCGTGCACCAGGCCGAACCGGGTGAAGCCGAACCCGAACATCGGGATCAGCACCTGGTCTGCGGGTGCCTGCGGGATCGAGATCGGTACGTCGCTGCTCCACACCGGAGGCTGAGCGTTGGCCATGGGGTCCTCCTAGTTCCCGCCGACGAGCGGCTCGCCGCCCTCACCGCCGCGCGTGGTCGGCACCTGCTGACCGGCCCCCTGCTCGTCGGTGAACCTCTTGCGTCCGTACAGGCCGCCGGTGGGCGCGGCCGGGACCTGTCCGTTGTACTGGCTGAAGTGCCAGCCGATGCCGTCGGAGATGCGGGCGATGTAGGCGTCCACCGCATTCTTCTTCGCCCCGCTGAGCACATGCAGGTCGTCGGAGATGACGTCCACGATGAACAGCGTCAGCGCGTAGTCGTAGCTGAACCGGCCGATGCGGTGCGCCACCGAGCCGCCCTGGCTGTCGGCCAGCGCCTTGACGTAGACCAGGAACCGCCAGCCCTTGGGAGAGTAGTTGAAGGTGGCCGGGACGTGCATCCGGCCGTGCTCGGTGGCGTCGCGGGACTGGTGCTCCTGGATCTGCCGGATGCGGTCGGCGAACGCCTCGGCCAGCTTCCAGGACTCGCCGTCGGGTCCGGCGCGGCGGTGCTGGCCGTAGTACCCCATCACCGTCATGTCCTCCAGCGTGGCCCCGAGCACCTGGACGACCCGGCCGCCCACCGTGTCGATCACGGTGGTGTCCACCTTGTACTTCCACTCGATGGCACTGGGGTCGATCCGGAAGGTGATCGAGGGGCCGTCGTCGAAGCCCAGCGAGGCGAACCCCATTACGGCCTCGATCCCTGCTGCGCGTGGGGATTGAACGCGGGATAGCCGGTCGAGTTGGCCTGGTTGTTGGTGGAGGGCAGGAGCTGGAGCAGCCGCTTGGCCTCCTCGGTGAGGTCCACGGTGACCTTCCCGGCCGCCGGGCTCTCGCTGCCCTTGAGCCTGCCGTGCTTCTTCTCGTACTCCTCGACGCTCTGCCCGAGCCGCTGCTGGGTCTTGCCGGTCAGTTCGCCCCGCACGTCGCGCTCGGGGTCGGCGTTGCCCCCGATGACCTGGGACATGGTCTTGCCCGCCTGGTCGCCGGTGACGATCTGCACCTTCCCGGCCGCCAGTTCGTTGGGGAAGTACTTCATCGCCTCCTCGAAGGAGACGATGCGGTCGCCCGAGGCGGTGGAGACGCGGACCTTGGTGGAGTTGGGGTCCTTGACGTTCTGGAGAATGGCCTCCAGCACCGGGTCACGCTTCTTGGTCTTCTCCATCCACTTGGCGTACGCCTCGCCCGCCTTGTTCTCCTCCTGGCCGAACAGCCCGAGGAACTCCTTGCCCGCGTTGACGTGACTGAGGAATTCGCCCGGCGACGTGGTCCCGGACTTGATCATCGTCTCGGGGTCGACGAGCCCGTACTTGCCCCGGGGCGCGTCCTGGCCGGGCTTGACCCGGCCCAGCTCGGGGCTGCCCTGGATGTCCACCGGCTTGCGGGTGCGCTGCTGCTGCCCGTGCGCGGCGGCGGTGTTGCCCGCGAGCTGCTGGATGACCCAGTCGATCACGTTGGACTCGTCGAGCTGCACGCCGGTCAGATCGCCGGACAGGGTGTCGGCGATGACGTGCAGGTCGATCTCGGGGTGGGCGTTGAGGAACTCCTGCTCGATCTGGCTGACCGCCGACTGGGAGGAGCCGTACTTCTTGATCAGCGCCTGGATGGTGGCGATCTGCTGCGGGCTGAAGACGGTGTTGATCCACTCGCGCTGCGAGCCCGCCACCATCCGGGTGTACTGCTGCGGCTGGTTGCGCATGATGCCCTGGAGCTGGCCGGGCGAGATGCCGTACTGCGCGCCCAGCATGTACTGGTACTGCCGGGAGAGCTGCCCCCGAAAGTCCTGCCCCTGGAACTCGCGGCCGTAGGACGCCTGCGCGGAGGTCAGCGCCCCGGCGATCTCCGCCGCCCCCGGGCCCGCCCCCTGGCCGATGGACGCCTGGAGCATGCCTTGGTACTGCTGCCGCATGAACTTGGCGTTAACGCCCGCCTTCCCGGCGGTGTCGGAGACCTCCCTCAGCGCCTCGGACAGCTCGGTGAAGTTGACGGTGGCGTCGTGGCTGGCGGTCTGGAGCATGCTGAGGCTCTCCTCGACGTCCATGCCCCGCGCGTTGTAGTTGTGGTAGACGAAGTCCAGCGCCTCCTGGCGACCCTGGAGCGTCTGCGACTTGCCGGTGTAGCCCATCGACGTGACGCCCTTGAAGGACCGCCGGGCCATGTCGCCGGACATGGCCGGGCCCAGCGACCAGCGGTAGATCTCCTCGTGGGCACGCTCGGCGAAGCCCGCGACGTTGGAGCCGCCCTCCATGCCCTGGTAGAAGCGGTTCTTCTCGCGCTCGGACAGGTAGAGGTTGCTGACCGAGGCGGCACCGGTGATGGCGGCCCCGACGTAGGGCACCCGGCGGGCCTGCGAGATCGCCATGTTCGTCCAGCCGCCGCCCTGGCCTCCCTGGTGGCCGTAGTAGTGGCCGCCGCCCCACCACGGCATCCCCCCGCCGTGCGCGGGTCCTCCGGGGCCGTGAGGTCCCCCAGGACCGCCCGGACCGCCGCCCCAGGGGCCGTGGGGCCCCATCGGGCCCGCAGGCCCTCCTGGTTGAGCTGGGGGCGGCACAGGGGCGGGCTGCCCCGGCTGCTGCGGTTGGCTCTGGGTCTGCCCGGCGGTGAACGTCTGCCAGACCGACTGCGCGCTGCGGGCCAGCGAGAACCGGTTGGTCTGCCCCGCCTGCGGGTTGACCTGGCGCGGCTGGCTGGGCGGCTGCCCCGAGGGCTGCCCCGGCGGCGGGGTCGGCCGGTTCTGCTGGGTGCCCCCGGGAGTGAAGGTCTGCTGCGCGTTGAAGGCGCGCTGGAGGTCCTGCGACAGCATCCGCATGGAGGCGTTGAGGGCGTCCACCGAGCGGACCAGCACGTCAAAGCTCTCAGACATCCCCCTGCTGGCGGGCTGTGCCATCGACTCACGTCCACTCCGGCTCGTCGGGCTCCATCAGCCCGGGTGCGTCCTCCAACCCTTCCTGCGGTCCTACGGGAGTCCCGACCGTGATCCCCTTGGAGCCGAGCATCTGCTTGATCGCCTCGAACTCCTCGTCGGGCATCTCGCTGGGCGACTCCCAGCGCACCTCGCGGAAGTCGTAGCTGACGTCCTCCTGGTGCAGGTCCACCGTGCCGTCGTCCTGGATCTCCTCGGGCTCGAAGTATTCCGGGTACAGCCCGCGCGCCAGCGCGGGGTTGGCGGTCAGCAGCGCCAGCCGCATCCGCTCGGCCTGCTCCTGCTCCTGGGCGACCTCGTCCAGGAGCATCAGGATCTCCAGGCCAAGCTGCTGCACCTCCGAGATCCGCCGGGCGGTCAGCAGGCCCCGGCGTTCGGCCAGCCGGAGTCTGCGCTCTAGCCAGGGGTCGAGTCCTGGCTTGGGGATTTTTTTATCTGGTCCGCCATCTCCGCCAGGACCTGGTTGACCCGCGACTCCAGCAGCAGGTAGCGCTCGTACACGTAGTCCACGGTGAAGGGGAACCACCGGGCCTTGACGTAGTCGAAGCGCTGCTGCGCCCAGGCGTAGTCGCTGCCGCCCTCCTCGAAGGGGACGGGCAGGCCGATGCCGTCCACCGACTGCACGCTGAGCGCCACCATCGCGGTGGCGTGCGCCCGCATCTCGCCGACCGTACCGACGTGCTCCTTCATGATCTGGCTCACGGCCAGCAGCTCATTGACGGTCAGCGTGCGGATGACGAACTTGTGCCCGATGTAGGAGAAGTGGGCCTCCAGCGCACCCAGGAAGGCCAGGCCCTCGAAATCCTCCTTGTAGCGCTGGTCGAACGGACCGGACTCGCCCTCGGTGTCCTTCCCGGTGCCCAGCGGGGTGCCCTGGGGGATCTGAGTCACCTCGCCCGGGTCGTAGGAGTGGATCTCCATCCCCTCGTACGGGTCGATGTACTCAGCGCTGTCCTCGCCGGGCAGCTCCGGTGGCTGGTCGGTCATTGACGGGGCCCTCCAGGATCGTCGTAGGTCAGAGCGGGGAGGTGTGGGTATAGGCCACCGTGATGCCCTTGGTCACCGCCAGCGAGCCCACCGTGACCGTGTCGCCGTCGTTGATGTCCACGACAACGCAGTTGTGGAAGATCTTCCCACGCCACGCGCCCGGATTGCCCTCGGTCCCCGGGGGCTTGATGATCATGGTGCAGGTGACGTAGCTGGGGTCCCGCGCCAGCGCCTCGTAAATGTCGACGATGTTGTTGGAGCGCGCGAGCCCGGCGAGCTGCTGCCAGACCGGGCCGTTCCACAGCTCACGGATCGTCAGCACCAGCGTGCCGCCCTGGAGCACCCGGGACGTGGCGATCTCCACCGGGTGCCGGGCACCCAGCGGGTGAATGAACTGAAATGGCTGCCCCAGGTCGGAGAAGGCCCGCTGGCCGGAATCCTCCACGCCCTCCCCGAAAGCAATGGGCCGATTGTTGTAGGCGAAGGTCGTAAAGCCGCTACCGACTACCCTAACCTTGGTCTGAGGCATCTTGTCTCCCTAGATCCTTTCCGAGCCCCGATCAGGCCGTAAGCGGAATGTCGGTCGGGCTGTCATTCACCTCACCGGTGGTGAGATTGAGCTGGAATTGCACGACGATGTAGTTGAGGGGCACGGCGGGCCGGTAGGCGAACTTGCACTCGATGACCGAGGGATCGCCGGACGGCGGGACCTGCTGGCGCACCTTCAGATCGATGTAGTCCACGATGACCTCCGAGAGCTTGGCCTGCTCCAGGATCGAGGTCAGCGCGGCCTTCACCCGGCTGGTCATCTCCGCGTCGATCGGCTGACCGATCAGATCGGCGGCCTCCATCCCGAGCTGCACCAGCGCGTACAGGGTGTCGGCGACCCGGGTCATCGAGATCTCGCGGGTGTTCAGCGCGCTCATGTCGGTGGACACGCCGTGCCGGATGCTCAACCGGTTGAGCCGGTCGATCTCGGCGACCGCGACGCCCGAGCCCGAGAGCAGATCCTTGTACGCCTTGGTCATCGTCTGCCTGATGACGTCCGGCAGGCCCTGGAAGGAGCTGACCGCCTGCTTGGTGAGGCCCTGCGCGGTGGGCAGCGCCGACAACCGGGCGACCGCCGCCGCCGCCAGGTAGGACCCCGAGACCTCCGCCATCTGGTTGGTGGCGCTGTTGAACATCAGCAGGTTGTGCGGGTAGACCAGCACCACCCGCCGGGAGTTGATCGAGCCCGCCAGCGCCTCCTGGGACAGGTCGGTCTCGGAGTAGTTGCGCGGGGTGCCGAAGAAGCCGATGCGCGCGTACCCGGCGTTCGAGGCGTTCTCTACGTGGCTGCGCAGGTCCTGCGCGAGCTGCTGCACGAAGGCCGCCACGGTGCCCGAGGAGACCACCAGGTCGTCGGGCAGCACCGGGCACACCAGGGTGGCCGAGTAGTTCGTGGCGATCTTGGCGTACGCCTTCTGGAGCTGGGACCGCAGGTCGCCGTCGGAGGGGTTGGTCGCCACCGTCAGGACGGTGGCCGCCCCGTTCTCGATCGCCACCTTCGCGGCGAGGCTGAGCGGCGAGGCCACCTGGGAGGCGTTCGGGTTGGCCGGGGCCACCGTCACCATCGGCAGCCCGTACATGCTCAGCACGGTGTCGTAGTCGGTGTGCTGCTGCGGCTGGTAGTAGCCGGTGTCGGCGTAGGCGTAAGCGATGGTGACGGTGTCGCCGTCATCGACGTTGGGGGAGTTGGAGATCCGCTGGATCGTGGTCACCGAGCCCTGCGAACCGCCGGTCCCGCTGGAGTCCACCGTGAAGGTGTAGTCGATGCCCTCGCTCAGCAGGGTGCCGTCGAGCTTGCGGACCACCGGGGCGGCGATGGCCGGGGGGCCGGTGACCGCCGTGACGAAGATGCCCTGGTTGGCCAGCACCGTGCCGGTGGAGGAGTGGATCTGGAGCGTCTCGGTGGCCGTCTGGTAGCCGAGCGCGGGCCCGATGATGGCCACCACCGACGGCGGCAGGCCAGTCGATGTGACGATCGGGTCGCTGCTGTCCTCGACGTACACACCCGGGGGAAGATACCGGGTAAAGTCAGGCATTACATCCTCCCAGAGGTGGAATCCAGAACATCAACTACACCCGCCCTGGGTGTATATTGCTCAGCATGAGTTGCACCCTTCCCGGTTGCGCCCGGGATAGATACGGAAACTTGCCGGTCTGTTCGATGCACTATCAGCGGAAACGTCGCACCGGATCGTACGATCTCGCGCCCCGGCCTACCGCGCAGGAGGCTTTCTGGGAGAAGGTGTCCAAGGACGGACCCATACCTCCCAAGCGTCCTGAGCTTGGGCCTTGCTGGGAGTGGACGGCCTCGACCTTCCACTCCGGTTACGGCCAGTTCCGTCACAAGGGAGCCCCCGAGGGAACCTCGGGTTACGCGCATCGTGCTGCATGGATTTGGGCACACGGTCCCATCGGGGCGGGTCTCCACATCGATCATCTTTGCGGGAACCCGCTGTGCGTCAGAGCCTCCTCCGACCCTGACATCCCCGATCATCTGGAACCCGTCACCCGGCGGGACAACATCCTCCGTGGCACTGGCTTCGCGGCTGTGAACGCGAGGAAGACGCACTGCATCCATGGGCATGAGTACACGCCGGAGAACACGATCTGGGAGAACGGCTGGCGCAAGTGCCGAACCTGCCGTCGTGCCAAAGACAAGGCTCGATACGAAGCTCGTAAGGCTGCGCGTCGTCAAGCCGCCTCGTAGCGCCACTCCGCACCCCCCTCCGACGGACGCACTGACGGACCGGCAGGCATTCCCTGCTCAGCCCTTCGGGGCGCTCATCGGAGGGGGGACAGCGACCTCAGTGCCACGCGCCGGTCCCGAGCCCCTCCGGGGGGATCTCCCAGTGCAGCGGGCCATCGGGGTTCTGCTCGGTGGAGGGGGCGATCCGGCCGTCGATCACGATCTTGCTCAGCGGCACCAGGTTCCCGGTGTCGATGTCGGTGACGAACTCGCCGATCACCTCCATGGTCACGGTGGACTCATAGATGATCTCGTCGCTGCCCCACGGGGTGCCCGGCGCGGCGTCGTTCCCGGTGACCTCGATCTCGTCGAAGTTGAAGTTCATCGCGATGAAGTCGTTGTTCTCCACGAACTCGCGGAACGCGCCCAGCGACTCCGAGGACCGGCCGAACGCCATCACCTTGATCAGCTCGTCGTAGATCGTGTCGAGTTCCAGCGAGGTCAGCGAGGCGATGGTGTAGCTGGCGTGACCCTCGTACCGCCAGCGCAGCACCAGGTTGCCGTCCTCATCGGTCTCGGTGTGGTCGATCCCGGCGTTCTGGAGGGTGCCCTCGTCGAAGCGGACCCAGATCCCCGGGTAGTGCTGGGGCTTGACCGGGTATTCGATCGAGACGTGAATGTCACGGACCCGCTCCACCGGATAGCCCGAATCGAAGGTCTTCTTCAGCGCAGTGACCAGACCGGTCTTCAATTTCGTGCGGTAGCTCATCAGAAACGCGCCCTCCATTTCGCGTCGGCCGCGTAGATCCGGGTCGGGAGAATGCCCTGGGCCCCCAGCGCGATGGTGAGCGCATTATTCATGAACCGGCGCGACGCGATGCCCGGATGCCGCCAGCGCACGCCCACGTTGCCCCGGGCGATCTGGCCGCCGAGCTTGCCGGGCCGGGTGCGAGGACTGGCCGCCTCGCGCAGCCCGATCCGCCCCGGGGCACCGGGGTAGCTCATCGGTACCGAGACGCTTTCGATCTGCCCGGTGGCCCGGTTGCGCCGCCGGACCGTCTTGCGCTGGCCCTTCATCGCGGCCTTCCGGAAGATCAGCACCTGGATCTTGCCGGACTCGGTGCGCCGGGTCTTGGCCTTGGGATTGCGCGCCCGCTCTTGGCCGGTGGGGTCGTCGATCCACATCGGGATCGTCTTGCCCTGGAGGCTGTTCATGGTGAACGACCTGATGCCGTGCTCCTGGAACCACAGCGGAGTGTTGCCGAAGAAGATCCCGCAGTACCCCCGGCCGTACAGCGGCTGCATCCGCCGGGCGCTGCCGCCGGTCAGCTTGGGGGAGTTGCGCCGGGCGATCCGGACCGCGTCCAGGGCGATCCGGCGGGCCTGCCCGGGGCGCATGTCCGGGATCACCACGATGAGCCGGTCGGGGCGGGCGGACAAGCTCATCTCGGCGGTCTCAGTGAGCGAGGCGACCATCAGCCGCTCCCGTAATGCTCATGGTCATCCTCGCCTCGTGCCGCACCGCCTGCGTCCGCAGGAGGCTCATCGGTCGTCTTCGTCTCGGCCGTCGTAGGAGGGCATGTAGTGGTTGTCCAGGTCGAAGTGCCAGACCGGCATCTGGGTCTCCCCGCGCTCGATCCCGGCGGCCAGCCGGTGATGCCCCTCGATGGCGTGCTGGCGGCCCTCATGGGTGACGATCATGGGGGCCTCGGCGTCCACACTGCGGTACTCGGCGTTGTGCACCGGGGCCCCGGGATTCTTGCGATAGCGATCCAGGTGCTCCTTGGCCACATGGCTCTGGGTGGCGTACAGCGGTTTGGTGAGGTCGACCGTGCCGGGCTTCCACAGCCAGTGCTCGTTGAAGTGGTGGCGCAGGAAGTGGTGCAGCCGGGGATCCTCGATGTCGGGGATGTCCTCATGGGTGAGGCCCGCCTTGAGCTTCTCGACGGCCTCCTGGTGCCGCCTCTTGTAGCCCTCCGGCCAGTCCTCGTTGTGCATCAGGTAGCGCATGTCCGAGCGGGTCGGCTCCGGCAGCGCCATCTCCCTGAGGTGCTCGTCGTCCCCGGCCCCGACGAACCCGGCGAAGCCCGCGTGCCGAACCGAGATGGGGGTGTAGGGCGGCTCGTCGGGATGCTGGTTCCACGGCATCGCGTGGTGGCGCACCGCCCGCGTCCACAGCAGGGTCATAGATCCACTCCCCATCCCTCGTACTGGCGCGGGCGCAGCAGCACCGTCCACATGATGTTGTTCTGGGAGGAGTCCCCCGTCCAGGTGCCGGGGCTGACCACGGCCCCGGGCGGGCGGCCGGTCGTCAGGCCGTCGTCGGCCAAAGTCACGATGGTCGCCCCGCTGCCGGTGTTGACCGCCTCCAGGCGCTTGACATAGCCACTGGGGACGGTGAAACCCTGCGTCACCGGGGAACCCCGCTCGGTCATCACGGTGACCACGCCGCAGTCGGCGACGTTCAGCGTCTCGCTCGGCGCAGTGTGGGTGGTGCCCGGAGAGTCCTCCAGCGCCAAGGTGATGTCGGCGCTCAGCACCGGGGCGACCTTGTGCGTCCCTCGGTAGATCCCGAGCGTGACGGCCTGCTTGTTCAGCTCGGTATTGACGAAAGGGATCACGCCGTTCTCGGATCCGTCGCACACCCGGCCCAGCAGCTTGGCCTGCTGGCTGCCGTTGGTCGCGGCGTCGAGCTGATCGAAGCCGGACGGGTCGGTCGATCCCACTGTGGCCGAGAATGCCCACGCGACCAGGGCGAAGTCCCCCGGCCGGATCCCGGCGGGCCAGATGACCGGGTTGGGATTGGCGTTATGGGACAGGTCGCCGTAGTTTCCAGTGCCGTCGTCCCCTCCCACGTAGAAGATGCGCATGTCGGCCTACCCGCACAGGATCTGGACGGTGAGGTCGGCTCCGGGAACAGTCGACCCCACCTGGTCGATGTCTACGGTGAAGTAACTGCCGTCGGCGATCTCGGTGGTAGACATGCCAACGGTCTTGTTGGTGTTGGTGGAGACGGCGATCTGCGGGCGGCCCGCCCCGCCGGAGAAGATCGTCGTCCCGTCCACCAGCACGTCGCAGATGACGGCCGCACCGGTGGGGGCGGTGCCCACCGAGGCCCGCACCGACCGGATCGGCAGGGTCAGCCCGGTGTCGTTATAGATCCGGTGCACGCCGGTCATCGCGGTGAGCGTCCCGGTGTAGGAGAACGGGAAAACGATCCCCGACCCCAGCGAGCGCTCACCGCCCGAAGACCCCCGGACGTAGACCTGCCCGTCGGCCTTGGCGTAGAGGGCCAGGTACCCCGCGCCGGGCGCGGCGGGGGTGGCCTGCTGCGCCAGCACCAGCGGCGTCAGGAAGACCTTGCCCATCTCAGGCCCACACCATCGCCTGGAACTGCGCCGAGGTGGGCGCGTTGGCGAAGATCAGCCGGATGGTGTCGGGGTCGGGCCGCTGCACCTCGACCTCGACCTCCTCCCAGGGGGAGGTGTTGCGCCACACGACCACCTGGGCGGCCCGGGTGCCGAAGTTGTGCGCGATGTCGAACTGGGTGGTCGAGCCGTCCCCGATGGTGGTCGGCGCGGTCTTGCGCACCACCACCGAGGTGTCGATGTTGAAGGTGCCCGCCGGGCTCTCGGTGAGCCCGGTCCCGGCCTCGTAGCTGGCCACGCTGATCGGGATCTTGGCGAACGTCAGGTTGGTGGTGCCCAGGTCGATGGGGCCGTTGGTGGTGAGGATCCACAGGGTGTCGGCGTGGGTGTCGCCCTCCTCCACCGCGACCACCATGGCCGGGGGCACCTCGGCGGAGGTGTCGGCGTCGGTCGCCCGGGTCGGCCCGCCGGTGGCGTTGACGACGTAGATGCCGTTCTGGCTGGCGTCGGCCTGGTCCTTGATCAGGATCCGGTCGCCGGTGGCCAGCGTGATGCCGTCGATGGTGTCGCCGTTCTCGAACGAGCTGGCCAGCGTGCCGGGCGCGGTGGTGGCCGCGCGCACCGGTTCCTTCCAGGTCATTCCGGTCTGGAGTGCGCTGAGCTGACCGACCGTGGCGGCGTCAGTGCTGGCGATGCCGTCGGCCAGGTTGGTGATCCGGTTGCCGCCGAAGGCCACATTGGCGGTCGGCGCGGAGATCTGGTCGAGCCTGCCGAGGGTGACCGTGGTGTCGTTGAGGCGGATCTTCAGGTGCCAGGTCGTGGAGTTGATCCACACCTGGCCGTTGACCGGCGTGCCCGGGTCCGACCCCAGGAGCTGGATGACCGCGTTCTGGATCTCCTGCTGGTTCAGGTCGATCGGGACAAGGAATTTCTTGGCCACGGCGCGTTGCTCCTCAGCTCAGGTAGGCGGTGCCGGAGAAGGGCACTGCGAAGTCGATGCGGACGATGTTGTCGGCCGGGTAGGAGACGGCTCCCTCGACCTCGCTCCCGGCCGAGTCCACCGTGATGACGCCCGCAGGCCGGTAGTCCAGGTCGTGGGTGATCATCCACACCAGGGCCGGTGTCATCTGCGCGTGGGTGAAGGACCCGCCGCTGGTGCCGGGCGGGCCGGGAGGACCGGGCACGTTGTCTCCCCTGGTGTTGGTGGACGGGAACCATCTCAGCGAGGCCGGGGTCTCCTCCTCCGGGATGAGCGGGGCGCGGATGATCTCGAAGGTGCCCCAGTCCCGGGGGATCCGCGAGATGTGACCCAGGATGACCGCCAGCTCGTCGTTCGCCGGGGGGATCAGGTAGGCCGCCGAAGTGGGGTCCTCCTGCACGGCGTTGGCGTGGTTGTAGCCGATCGCGGTGTCGGTCTGAGTCGGCGGGGCGAAGCCGGTGCGCAGGGTGACCCGTTCGGGGACGCGCAGGAAGAACCGGTCGCCGTTGATGCGCAGCGCGAAGTCACCGGTGCGGACGCGGAAGTCGGGGGTGGACTCGATCGTCAGGTCCTGCGGGGTGACCACGCCGCGTGAGTGCTTGGTCTCGTTGTCGTCGGAGTCGCTGAAGATCGCGGGCCGCACGATCAGCGCCTTGAAGCCGCCCTCGAAGCTGGTGCCGAAGCAGTCCAGGCACTTGGCGTGGCTGGCCTGGCCGTAGACCTCGGCGATCTGCCCCTGGGCCTCGTAGCAGGTCGGGCAGCGCCCCACCAGGCCCTTCTGGTGGTCCTCCAGGTGCCACATCAGCGCGAACATCGCGGGCTCACCGAAGTACCACAGCGCCTGGTTGTGCCTGCGCCGCTCCTGTTCGATCGCCCACGGCTGGGGCTCGCGGATGTAGTAGGGCTGGACCCGGTGCGCCATCGCCGACCTCCTCTCGCCCCTTCAGGAGGTCGGCGCGCGGCGTCTACAGCACCCGGCGGCGCGGTCGGACCCGGTCGTCGGGCGGGAGCGTCCCTCTCCGTCCTCCAGCGCCCCACAGGAGCCTGCGGAGCCGGTGCAGCAGTGTTGCGAGCATGTCTCTCCCTCCGGGCCGCTCAGGGGGATCTGAGGGCCTGGGAGGGCCATGCCCGATCGAGCGGGCACCGAACACATGGCTGAGCCCTCCCCGGGTGTGAGCACCGACCCGGGGAGGGCCCTTGTGGCGGGGGCGGGATTCGAACCCGCGATCTCCGGATTATGAGCCCGGCGGACTACCGAACTGTCCTACCCCGCTGCGGTCTCGAAGGGATTCGAACCCTCGGCCTCCACCTTGACAGGGTGGCGAGCACTCCCGGCTGCTCCACGAGACCAGATTTTTTATTCCTTAGACGCCGACCTCATTAAATGACGCCGCCATCATGGTCGCATCGTAACGCCGGACCCCGCCACCGATCTACGGTTTTGGGGCCCGGCGTTCGTCAGTACAGATCGGAGCGGATTGTGTTGCGCACCTCCGCTCCACCCAGCCCTTCATAAGAAGTCGCCGGACAATGATAAAGGCCCGTTCCCCATGAATCAAGGGAACGGGCCTCATCAGGGCCAGGCGGCGGGGCTCGAACCCGCGACCCCGGGGATCCAGCGTGCGCACACTGCCCCGTGCTCTTCCTGACTGAGCTACGCCCGGCGTGTCGGGATGGCAGGATTCGAACCTGCGACCATCGGCTCCCGAAGCCGCCGCCCTACCAAACTGGGCCACATCCCGGTACAGAAAACCCCTCGCGACCACTACGGTCGGCGAGGGCTACCAGGGATGCGCGGCTTGTGCATGGGAGCAGATTAGCAGATCAGTGCTCGAAGCAGGCGTGGCTTCCGCTGTGCCCCCGGTTGCCCGAGCACTGGTTGCTGCACCCGCTGGTGGAGCACGTAGACGTGCACCAGGCGTTCGGGTCGCCCCCGGAGGGCCCGGCCTCGATCGGGAGCGGCAAGCGCTCTGCGGCCGTCTCAGGACGCTCCAGGACGCTTCCAGGAATCATGAGGTCTTCCCTTCGTGCGAGGAGAGGCGCGGCTCCATCGGGATTCGAACCTGGATCTCCGGATTCAGAGTCCGGCGTCCTGCCCAATTGGACGAATGAGCACTGCCGTTCAGTCTTACTTCTTCTTCTCGGCGGCCTTCTTCGCGGCCTCCTGCGCGGCCTTGAGGTTCTCCTGCTGCCGCTTCCTGTCGGCCTCCACGGCGGCCCGCTGACGCCGCTTCACGTCCTCATCGGACTCACCCATGCCCGCACTCCCTTGTGATCGAGCTGATTGAACCGGAGGGTGACTGGAGGGGCTCGAACCCTCCCTACCGGGATCACAACCCGGTGTGCCGCCAGCAACACTTCAGCCACCATGCGATGAGACCCTGCGCAACCCGCGAGGGAATCGAACCCCTGCGCCTCGTCCGCGCACACGGTGAGGCTAACCAATTCAGGACCGGAGTCGAACCGGTTTAGGGCCTCATCTGGGGCGTTGTGCGTCGCCCCTGTACCGCGTGCGGGGATCGAACCCGCGATCTCCGGGGTGAGGACCCGGCGTCTTGCCATTCGACCAACGCGGCGTGCGGGCGGGGGACCGGACGGGTCGCCGCCGCGACGTACCGGTGATCCCCCCTCGCCCTGTCCAGGATCGGCGGCGGCCGTCCTGGCTTGTAGTCCGGGCAGGGATCGAACCTGCGACGTCCGCCGTGTGAAGGCGGCGCTCTTCCGCTGAGCTACCGGACCGGATGGAGCGGGGCCGCTACCCAAGAGAGGACACCGCCCGAGGGCGATGCGACCGGCTCTACAGCCCCGCTCCAGCTCCCCACCCAGGACTCGAACCTGGCCTGCTCCCGGGCTTCAACCGGGTGCGCTCCCGCGAGCGCCTGTGAGGCGGGTGGCGGAGGGTCGCCGCTCCGGACGACCTGGACCCATCTGACGCCTCCGGAGCCAGAGGCCGGTGGCTTGACCGGGACTTAGCGCGGGAACGCCTCCCGCTGCCCGTTGGGCCGCCGCCGGGCGGATGGACGCTCTCAGCGAGCGGCCAGAGCCGGATCCGGGTCCTACGCACCCCGCCCAGGATTCGAACCTGGAACCTCCGGTTTTGGAAACCGGCGCTCTACCGATTGAGCTAGCTGGGCTCGCCGTACTCCTGATCCGAGATCAGAGACCCGCTCCTCGTCTCCCGAGGGGTGAGGCCCCCTTCCCGGGGGAGTACGACCACCAGGGAGCTACCCCGGTGAGAGTCCGGAAGGGATCGTCATCCCCTCGGGCTCATGTCGTAGACAGTAGCACGTTCCCCGGCTTTCTTGGTAGCCCCTTTTTCGACGAAGGCTGGACCCTGGCGCTCCGATCCGGCCCTCACCGCCGACGACCTGCAACTACTTGCGCTTGGCGTCCGAGGCCCCGCCCTTGACCTCGCGCTTGTGCGCCCCGGTGGTCTCGCCCCGGGTGCGGTCCTGGGCGTCGGTGTCGCGGACGCCAGTCTGGTTGCCGTACCGCTCGCGCTCCTGGGCGGAGCCGGGGTAGCTGGCCTCGTCCGCCTCGCCGCCGTGCCACTCCGCGCGCAGGAGCTGGCCCCGCCCGGGGTCCATCACCTGCTCCACCGCCGCGTAGCCGGGGTACTCGGCGGGCAGCGCGCCGGTGCTGTCGAGTTCGCGCTCCTGGCCGTCCAGAGGGCCGCCGGAGAGCTTGATCCGCGCCATGCCTCATCCTTCCGTAGAGATGCCCGGCCATGGTGCCCAGAACAGGCGGTCCTACTCCTCGGGCGTCCCCAGCCCGGCGGAGATCCGGGTGTAGGTGGCGTGCATCTCGTCGCGCAGCTCCTCGTTCGCGGTGTCCTGGACGAGCAGGTACATGACCCGCTTCATCGCCTCGTTCTCCTTGGTGAGGGTGTCCACCTGCTGGCCGAGGCCCTGGATCGTCTTCAGCACGATCTCGACGGCCTCGATGACGTCGGACTCGGGGGCGTCCGGGTCGGGGGCCTCGGCAATTTTGTGAAGGGCGTAATTCAAGTCCATGAGACTGTATGATGCACGGGAGTGCGGCCTTTATGCGCCGTTCGGGGGTCGAGAGAGCGGGCCCGGTCCTCCGGGGGGAGGGACCGGGCCCGCAGTGTCTCCTCAGTCCTTCAGGATCTGCCAGTCCTCGGCGAACAGGTCGAGCTGGCTGGGGGTCCACGGCATCGCCGAGCCGTCGGTGAGCACCACCATCAGGTAGGGCCGGAAGCGCATCGTGGTGCCCTCCTCCAGGCCGGTCGCCTCGGCGGTGTTCTCGTTGATGGGGATACCGGTCGGGTAGCCCTTCTGGCGGCAGATGAAGCTGCCCGGGTCGTAGAGCTGCCAGGACCGGCGAACGACCCGATAGCCGTTCTTCAGTGCGTCGAGCGCCTCTCCGAAGGTCATCGTCATTTCGCGGATGCTAGTCCGCTCCAACAGAGGCTGACACTAACCTTCCGGACAGTCCATGCACCCCAGAAAGAAAGGGTCGAATGAAGAGCGTTCCGATCCGGTTGTGCCTCATCGTGAGCGGCAGCGACGCCTGCTCCAACTGCGGAACGTCCAGATCCGCCTGTGACCTGGGCAAATCCGGCGGCTTAGGAGCCTGCTGCTACAACTGCTCACACTGAAACATGCCAAGACCCCGGCACCGATGCAGGTGCCGGGGTCTCGTCGTCTCAGGACTCAGAGGGCCTTGATCCGGTCAAAAAGGATACGCGCGTCCTGCCGGGTGAGCTGAAGGATCGGGCCGCGACCCCGCTGCTTGGTGTCGCGGATCAGGACGGCCCCGGAGGTGCTTCCGACCTCCACACAGGTTCCATTCGCACCACACGAGCGCGCCGTGCGCCAGTTCGTCGTCATGCCGGGAGGCTAACCCACCTGGCGTGGACTCGGAGGGATTTTTTGATCTCTTGCCGTTCCCCACCTAAGTGGGGTACGGTGGGGCCACCCGAGAGAGAGGAGTGTCATGGGACGCCCCCTGAAGCACTGGATCGGCCGCATCACCTCGCACGGTGTCCACATGTTCGGCCGGGAGAACTTCACCCACGGGGTGAAGCTCATGATTGAGCTGGAAGACGAGCCCGGCCAGACGGTGGAGGTGCCCTACACCGACCCCGATCACGCCGAGAGCATCGGCCTCGCCCTGATCGAGGCGGCGATGCTGGCCCGCAGCCGCAACATCTCCCTGGGAAGGCACGACCGCGCCGAGTCCGGCGGCACGACCGACGCTCACACCGAGCACTGCTGCGACCGGCACGGCTGCCACTACGGCCTGGACGAGAGCGTGTGCCCGGTGACCAGCAGGGCCAAGACGCAGTCCTTCCTCTGCGAGCAGTGCTGCTACGAGCTGGAGGAGGTCCGGAACGAGATCAAGCACCTGACCAAGATCCAGGACGCGCGGGCGCGGGCTCGCCGGAAGGAGAGCATGAAGTGAGCACCCCGTTCCCCGAGTGGACGTCCGAGCTGGAGGCCGAGCTGCGCACGGCCTACCAGACGGCCCCCGCCGAGGCCACCAGCGGCGGCAGCCGCCACACCGGCCTGAAGGCCGTCTACGACCTGCTGAAGACCAAGTTCGACGAGCAGGAGGCGGCCCGGCTCAAGCGGGAGAGGCGCGAGGAGGCCATCCGGGCGTACAACGCCAGCATGAGCAACGGCCCGTGGGACACCCGCCCCAACCGGTCGGGGCGCGTCCCGGACGTGGGCATCCCGCCCGACGCGTTCCTGTAGCCACCCCTGAGGGCCCCGGTGACCTGCGAGGTTGCCGGGGCCTTCTGCGTTCCCCAGCAAGCTGTGGTACCGTCCTCCCGTTCCCAGGACTTTTACCGAGGAGATGAGGCACATGCCGAAGTCCATCCCCACTCGCCTGCTGGCGGTGCTGGGGGCCTCCGGGCTCCTGATCACCGGCCTGCTGGTGGGCCCCACGAACGCGGACGAGGTCGTCTCGTCCACCACGACCATCAAGCACACCCCTGACGACGGCAATCCGCCGTGGGCCCGCGACAGCCTGAACCGGGTCACCACGATCACCAAGACCGGCGAAGGCACCTACGAGGCGAAGGTGACCGACACCGGCACCTTCACCACGGCGCGCAAGGCCGACGGAGCCAAGACGCCGGGCGATGCCAGCCAGACGATCAAGCGCCGGGTCACCGGTGACCTGAACGGCGTGATGACCTTCGAGGTCACCGGCACGCTGAAGGGCGAGCGCGCCCTGGCGGCGCTCCAGGCCAAGGACGACCTGGGCTACAACCACAAGCGCTTCGCCACCAAGCAGGACGTCCCGGCCTCGCGGCAGAGCGGCAAGTGGGCCGCGCGCTACTTCAAGGAGGGCGCGCAGGTCACCCTCACCTCCTACGAGTGGAAGTACACGACGCCCTGCGAGTCCATGACGCAGGACAACGTCAACAAGGTGCAGGGCAACATCACCGGCAAGAAGTGCGCCGAGCCCGAGCCGGAGCCGACCGCGCCGCCGACCCAGAAGCCCTGCCCGACGCCGACCTACCCGCCCGGGGACACGCTCGGCGGACCCGGCACGGTGAGCGTCAAGGACGCCACGGCCACCACGGTGCGGGTCCGGTGGAGCGCGACGCCCGAGGGCGCGGTGGCCTTCGCCGTCTTCGCCAACGGGAAGCGGTTCGGCACGATCTACGGCCACGCCTTCCGCTTCCGGGGCCTGAAGCGGAACACCACCCACACCTTCACCGTCCGGGCGGTCGGCAAGGACGGGGGCCTCGGTGTCGCGGGCTCGGTGAAGGGCAAGACCAAGAAGTAGCTCCTCGCCACCCGTACAGCACGAAGCCCGGACCCACCAACGGGGGTCCGGGCTTCGTCGTGCCTGGGGTCAGACCCAGGACACACCTCCGGGCGTCTGCGCGTCGGACATGATCACTCCTTCCCGGCTCTCCTTGGGAACGGGAAGAGCTTAGCGGAAGGAATCGACTCTTAGTGACGCTTGGGCGACATTTGGTGATCGCCATGCCGAGGCACTCTTTCTCCGGAAGTTTTTAAAATCTCTTCCCTTCCCCAGGTTCCTGGGGTAGAGTGGGTATCACCCAAGAGAGAGGACGAGGACATGACGATCGGCGTTCGCAACCAGATCCGGGGCCGCCGCAGCCGGGTGAAGGGCCGGGTCGGCAAGGCGGGTGTCCGCCGCGACCTCAACCGCGCCGAGCGCCGCCGGGCCCGCCTGGACCTGGCCGAGGGCTTCGAGCCGCTGGCGGCCCGCCCGGTCCGCCTGGAGCGCGTTCTCACCTGACGTCCCGCCCCCTCCGCCCCGCGCGGAGGGGGCTCTCCTCGCCCCTTCCCTCCTGCCGAAGGGAAGCACCGCCATGACCCTCACCGGCCGGATCATCGAGACCCTGGTGAAGTGACAGCACGAAGGCCCGGCACCCTCCACGGGGTGCCGGGCCTTCGTCGTGCTCGGGGTCAGTTGCGGGGGTGGTCGCAGCTACCGCAGCACGAGCCGCTGCCCGCGTCGCAGATCGCCTTGGCCTGGCCGCAGTTCGTGCAGGGACCCCAGGAGTCAGCCATGCGCACCTTTCCTCTCCGAGATTTTAAAATCTCTTCCATTCCCCAGATCTCTTGGGTACAGTGGGAGCCTACCCGAGAGAGCCTGGAGGAGCCATGCAGACCCAGGAAGACCGGGGCCGGATGCTCGCCGAGCGCCGCCGCTCCAACGCCGCCGGACGCCACCGCGTGAGGCGGGACGGCCGCCGCCAGTCCCGGCGTACCCGCACCGACCGCGCCATCCGCGAGAGCCGGGGGCAGAGCTGATGTACTGGATCACCTTCTGGATCTATCAGGTCATCCCCGAGTGGCACGAGAACTGGCGGGCCTTCCCGCACTGCAACGGGCAGGCCCGCTGCTGGATGCACTGCACCACCCCGCCCGCGCCCTGGTGTCGGTGCTCGTGCCGCTGGTGCCGCATCGCCCGGCTCATCCGCAGGGACGGCTGACCGGCCACCAGAGCGCAGTACACCGCCTCAGACCTCGCTCAGGATCTCCCTGCGGACCTCGCGCTGCTCAGCGCGCTTGCGCCTGCGGGAGTCGGTGAGGGCTCCCGAGCAGTCCGGAGCGTGCCGCCTGCGGCCCCGGTACCACCCCTGGCGCGTCCCGGGGCAGCAGCCGGGGCTCTCGTACCGTCCGAGCATTCTGGCCATCAGGTCAGGCTACTCCGGAACAGGTCGGCGTGCTGCTCGATGTAGCGCTCCCCGGCGTCCCTCATCGCCTCCTCCAGGCCACTGAGCGCCCAGGAGACCTCGTCCTCCACCCCGGCGCACCCGCACCGAGCGCGCCGTGCGCGAGAGCATCGGCCGCTGATACCCCAGGAACCTGGGGAACGTGCTAATATAACGCGTACTCACCCAAGAGATGGCGAACGCCAAGGAGGTACTTTTATGGACGACTACGAGCTGCCCATCGACGAGCCGGTCCTCCCCGCCGAGCCGACCGGCGACGACCCCTTCAGCGGCCTGTCCGACGCCGCCGAGGCGATCGGCGACTGGGCGGTCATGGTCCTGTATTCCCAGATCGCGACCGTCGCCCTGCTGGTCTACGTCGCCACCATCCTCACGGTGGTCGCGATGCGCATGAAGCGCTGACTCGCCTGCTCCCCGAACGGCAGAGGCCCGGGTCCCGATCGTGGGACCCGGGCCTCGTCGCGTCACCAGGCGGCGTCCTCAGTCTCCTCCTCGGGCGTGACGACCCGCGCCCCCAGCAGGCCCTGGTCCTCCAGGCGCTTCCGGCGCGGGCTGTGATCGTCGCGCATGATCATCCTTTCACCAGCTCTTCGACAGCCCAGCAGACGTTCTGCTCGACCTCTGCCAGAGTCCATCCGCGCCCCTCCCGGACGGCCTGCCGGGACCGGTAGGACAACCGGGCGATGGCCCCGAGCACCAGAGAGTTGATGTCGGCCAACTCGTCCATGGACAGCCGGTTCTTGGCGCTCTGCTTCTCCACGGCCAGCGGGGTGACGCCGTCCTTCCGGAACCGTGTGCACAGAGCGGGGTTCACCGGGCGGACCCGCTTGAGCTGAGCCGCCTTCATGCCCGTGACGCAGAGGTAGAAGTAGTTCTGCATCCGCGCGAAGAACAGGTCGGAGTACTCGGTGCCCGGCTGGTAGTCCACCGCCGTGGTGACGACGTCCCGCAGCCTGCTGTAGTCGAACTTCTCGTCGTAGCGCACCCGCAGGGCCTGAGCCCGCTGGTCCTGCGGCGCGAGCTGCTCGACGTTGAGGAGGTAGGTCCGGAGGGCTCGGGCGACCTGGGAGTCCCGCAGGAGCATGCCGACGTTCAGGACGGCGCGGCGGGAGAAGATCGCCAGGGACCGGACGCGAGATTCGATCCGACAGAGTGACTTCATGTCACTCAGTTCCTCGCCCTCCAGTACGCGGTAGCCGTTGCCCTCCAGCTCCTCACGGTGGCGCTCGACGAGCTTCTTAATCGTGTCGGTCGACACCTCGTAGTACCGGGCCACCAGTTCGGTGGTGGCGTGCAGGTTGTCCGGCAGGAGGGAGAGCTTCTTGACCTTGTCGAGCAGGTGGTCGCGGTCGGCGTAGTTGGCGCGGAGGCCCGAGGAGTCCACGAAGATCGTCTCGGGGAGGTTGAGCACAGGCGTCCTCCTGTACGGAGGCGTCGCATACTGCCCCGGGTGCACAGACCGTACGCCAGTGGTACAGTAGCAACGCTGGTTGATACTGACGGGGCCCCACCCTACAGCAGGGTGGGGCCTTTGTCGTGCCCGGAAGTCCATGCCTCGAAAGGGGAACGCCAGCTAAGAACTCGCCTTTTAAGCGAGGTCTCGTCACGCCTTTCATTGGGGACCTGAATACCAGCGGAGGAGTCGTCGCCTTTCCCATCAGCCGAGCAGGGATTGAGACGAGGTAGAGTGGTGGTGCCCGTCTTCGACTGGACATCTTGGACGGCACGAGGCCCGGCGGCCCGCAGGGGGACGCCGGGCCTCGTTGTGTCAGGACTCGGTGCCCAGGACAAAGTTCCGTCCCTCGGTGCTTCCCCAGGTTTCTAGGGTATAGTCGAGCCAAAGATCTGGGAGGGATCACCCATGAAGGTCCGCATCATCCTCGCCGCGCTGGCGATCACCCTGACGGCCGGAGCCTGCGCCGTCCCCGTCGAGAACGAGGTCTCCGCCGGTCACAGCAAGCCGGGCAAGACCACCGCGAAGGCGGCCAAGAAGACTCCGCCGGTCGCCCTGAAGGCCGTCGAGACCGAGCACGACCCCGGCGTGTTCGCCGAAGGCACCTACACGGCCGTCAAGGTGACGATCACCAACCGCCGCAAGAGCGGCCTGCTGGAGGTCGATCCCTTCTACTTCGCCGTGGTGGACAGCAAGGGTGGCAAGCACGAGGCGTCCGACACCACCGGAATCGACAAGAACGAGTTCGACCTGACCAAGCTCGCTCCCGGTGAGCACGCCACCGGCACCGTTGCGGTGAAGGGGCGGTTCGTCCCGACGAAGGTCACCTTCACCCTGAACGGCTTCGGCACCGTCTACTCCGCTCCGGTCGCCCAGGCGCGGTAGGGTACCCCGTCTTGGCGTAGACACCAGACACACCGAGGCCCGCCGGGAATGATGCTCCCCCGGCGGGCCTTCGTGTGTCTCAGAAGCCCGTCTGATCGGTGATGTCCTGCACTCCGATGTAGTACCAGGATCCGTCCGAGCGCTGGACGAAACCCTTCTTCTCCGGCTCCTCGATCATGTTGACCAGACCGTCGATCGTGGCCTGAGCCTCGGAGACGTAGCGAAGCAGGGCCCGAAGGGCTGCCTCATACCCCTCGTGGATGGGATCACTGCATCGGATGGCCTGCTCGATGAGTTCCGGATTGAACAGCGCCTTGATCGCGGACTCTCCGCTCATCTGGGCAGCCGCTCGGTTGATCTGGCTCTGCTGACGTTCCCATTCAGTAGGCATGTAGGGAAGCCTACTCTGGCAGCTCCTTCAGCGGCTCCAGGCCCTTCTTGCGCCGCTTGGCGTTGATGCCGTTCAGCCGCTCGCACTTCCGGCAGCGGCGCTTGCCCGTGGTCGTGTCGTGCTTGGTGTTCTGCTCGTCGTAGGCGTGCCCCCGGCGGCAGGTCGGCGTCCCGGCCCGGGAGAGGCTCTCCATCCCGTCAGCGGGCCTCTCAGAGCCCGTCTTGGCCTTGTAGACCCGCTCGCGGTTGCACGCCTTGCAGTGCCGGGCGGTGTACTCCTTGCCGTTGCGACGGATCGTCACCCACATGGTGTTCGCGTCGTCGTACGGGTGGCCCTTCGGGCAGTGCGTCTTGAACTGGTTGCGCTGGCGCGGCTTGTTCGCCGCCGCCGCGTTCTCCTTGGGCGGCCTGGCCTGGAGATGCTCTGGGCGGCAGCAGCGGCGGTGCACGCACGTCTTCCCGCCCGCACAGGAGACATCACCGTTGTGGCAGACGTGATCGATCTCGTAGCCGTCCGGGATGACCCCGTGCTCGGCCTCGTAGATCAGTCGGTGGACGAGATAGGGGCGGCCTCCGACGCTGAGCTGACCGTAGCCGCCGCCCGTGGGAGGGCGGGGCCACGTCCAGCAGCCATCGGTCGGGAGGCCGTCTGGGTACGCCTCACTCAAGATCTTCATGATGCGCTCGATCGGCGCAGGACTGGACATAGGCCGAGACACTACACCAGGGGTCTAGCTAGACACAAATCCTGTTTTCGCAGGTCAGGAGTAGAAACGGACCCAGTACCTCGGACGTGCGGCAACGCTTCCAGCTATCCGAGTCGGACCGTATTTGCCATAGACACCGCCGCTTACCAATACCTGAGGCGTGCCAAGGAACATGAAGCTCAACTTAAAGGTGTCCTGGGCGCTCTTCAGGTCCTCCTCGGCCTCGGCGAGGAGCTGGCCCCAGCGGTCGAAGTAGTCGCGCCGGTCCAGCCGGGACACCCCGCCCGCTAGCATCGCCTCGGGCTGCTCCAGGTAGCTGCGCCGCAGGTGCTTGAGCGCCTCGATGTAGGTCACCAGCTCCAGCAGGCCGCCCCACTGGTGGATGGGGAAGACCGGGCCGCCGTTGCCGTCGATGGTGTGCGTCTGGTACGGCTGGCTGATCACGTTCAGCCTGCGCAGGCCCATCCCCATGAGCTGCGCCATCCGGCCCCGGGACCAGTGCGTCTGGTAATAGGTCTGAAGGTGCGGGCCCCCGGCGGGCGAGTCAAACAGGTCGGCGAAGCGGATCCAGACGTTGTCCACGACCTCCTTGAAGGCCGTGGGGAGCTGGTCGTAGGCGGGGTTGGCCTCGCCCACCACGGTGTAGATCGTGTACGTCTCGGGGTGGCCGTCCATCTCGTACGACCAGATGCCGTGGTAGTTGCCGATCTGACCGGTGTCCTCGGCGGTCAGCCGCACCTCGTACAGGCCCGTGGAGGGGTGCTCGGCGACCCGCTGGAAGACCTGCGTGCCGACCCCGTCCGGGGTGTCCATGAAGTAGTAGGTCAGCGTGACGTCGCCGTCCGCGTCGATGGGGGAGGTGCCGTCCGGGCCGATCAGCGACAGCCCAACCGTCTGGACGGTGTTGCGACCGAAGTACCGGCGCTCGCGCCAGTCGATCAGGTCCGGGTTGACCAGATCGGTGGGGTCGGCATTGTAGCCCTCCATCACAGGGCTCCTTCCCGGCTCTCATAGGCGCGCTGGGCCTCCAGCGCGGCGTGGACGCACTCTTCCAGGGTCAGGTCGTGGGCAGCCGCCCAGCGGGGCGCTGAGACCACCAGGTTGCCGATCTCACGTCGCAGATCCTCCCGGGAGCCGTCCCGCAGGGCGCGCACCAGGTCGCCGCCGACGCGCAGCAGGGCCTGGGCGATGTCGCCGGAGGCGCTGGGCAGGCCGATGGCACAGGCCCGCCCGGTCAGCTCGTCCAGCGTCATCGCGCCCGCCCGTCACAGGATCTGGTTGGAGGCGTAGGTGGCCATCGACGCGACGACCTTCATGCCCCGCAGGATCACCGAGGTGTTGTAGGCCCCGACGGTGACCTTGCCGCCGAGGGTGTGCGACCCCGCCGAGACCGAGACCATGCCGAGCAGCGTCATGGTCATGTAGGCGTTGGCGCTGGTGTCGGCGGAGTTGCCGGTGAAGCGCAGCGAGTCGGAGTAGCCGCCCAGCAGCGAGTCTCCGCCGTCGTAGACGATCCGGCCGAAGATCGACTGGGAGAAACGCGAGTCGCAGCCGAAGGTCATGTTGAGCCAGACGGCCAGGTTGCAGGGCCTGGGAGTGGTGAAGTTCAGCAGGTTGTAGGTGACCACCGCGTTCTTGGACAGCGTGGCCTCGAACAGCGCGCCGCCCGCGAACATGCCCGCCGCAGCGCGCTCGAATTGCCAGGCCGAGCCGTCCCACCACTGGAAGCACTTGTAGTCGGTGAGAAAGATCGTGCGGCCCGCCTGGGCCGCGCCCCAGCTCGGCCGGGTGGAGGAGGTGCACACGTGCACGCCCGGCGCGGCGTCGAGCTTGTTGTAGTTGTCCACGAAATCCTGGGTCAGGAACGGGTCGGTCCCGTCCGGACGCTTCAGGCCGAGCCGTGGGGTCAGGGTGCTCATGGACAATCTCCTGGGAACGCAAACGGACACCTCTCACTCCTTCAGGGGTGAGAGGTGTCCGTGTACAGCAGGAGGGTCAGCGGCGGGCCCGTTCGGCGTCGTAGAGCACCGGCCGGTTGTCCTCGCGGTAGTAGCGCCGGGCCAGGTCGAGCGGGTCGCCCAGCGCGGCCAGCGTGAGGTCGTCCATGGCGGGGACCTCCTCGGCCATCAGGGTGTAGAACTCCTCCAGGTCGGCCTCGTCGGGGATCTGCGTCATCGCCTCATCAGGAGGCTCCTTCGCCGGTTCGCTCATGCCCACTCCTTCTCTTGGGTTTTTAAAATGCAGATGGGGCGGTACTGGGCCGCCCCATCATACATATTCCCCAGGTTCCTTGGTAGTGATCAGACTCCCAGGCCGGTTCCCGGGACCACGGTGCCGTCGGCGTTGTAGATCGGGTTGATCGTGTTGCGCGGGTCGAGCCCGACCGGCGGGACCTCGTCGTAGTGCAGCGGCGAGACCGGGGCCGACCAGTCGGAGAACTCGCCCAGCCCGCGCTCGTTGAAGGCCGCCACCCGGAAGATGTACGCCTGGCTGGGCACGACCTGCTCGAAGTCAAAGCTGGTCACCCCGCCCGGCGCGTACCGGGTGCCGTCGGTGTTGGACTGGATCAGGTAGCCGTCGATGTCGTCGTCATCGGCCAGGTTCGGGTTAGTCCAGGTAATGGTGACCTTGCGGTCCCCCGCCGTGACCGAGACCAGCGTCGGGGCGGGCGGCTCCTCGTCGGCGATCCGCGTGCCCCAGTACACCTGGTCACCGGCCTGGTAGGTGACCTCGATCTGATCGCCGTCGGCCGCCGAGCCGCCGCTCTCGCGCAGGATGGACGCCCGGCGCTCGCCCATGCCGCCGGTGAAGGTGACGGTGTAGTCGGTGTCCAGCACCAGCGGGTCGTCGGCGAAGTAGGCCGCGTTGCCGTAGGCGTAGCTCACCGTGAGGGTGTCGTTGGCGTCCACGGTGTCGCTGTCCACCGGGGTGACGGTGATCTTGCGCGCCGCCCCGGTGCCGGTGGCGGCCACGGTGTAGTCGGTGGTCGGCGTCAAGACGGTGTCGTCCTTCTTGACCACCAGGTCGGCGACCGCCGTCAGCACTCCCAGGTTGTCCAGCTCGAAGGGGTCCAGGCCGGTCAGGACGTGCTCCTCGTCCTCCACCTGGATGACCTGGCCGGTGTTGACCACCACCAGCGAGGCCGCGTTGCCGATGACGCCGGGGCGGGTGAGCGCGGGCGTGGTCGCGTCGATGGTCAGCGTGTCGGTCTGGGTGATGATGTGCCCGCCGATCGCGCCGAAGCTGGCGGTCTCCACCGTGCCGTCGGTGACCCAGGGGTAGTTCTCCTGCGGCACCGGTTCGGCGTACCCGTAGGCGCGGTCGGATTCGTACAGGGTGACCGGCACTCCGATGCTGGGCTCGCGGTAGACGGGGGCCGCCATGTTCGCCGGGGCCGCGTACCCCATGGTGGTGTCCTGGGTGCCGGTCAGCAGCGTGGAGACCGGGCTGAAGTCGCCCGGATCGTTCGGGCCGTAGACCCCTTCAGTGTCGGGGGTCGCGCTCAGCACCGGGCTCTCGGGCCGGGCCGTGACCGAGCCCGCCCCGCCGATCTCGGTGGTGTCCTTGACCTCCCCGGAGGTGGCCATGCTGCCCACCGGGATGGCACCGGTCTGGCCGTACACCCCGGCGGTCTCGACGTTCGTGGCTGGAGTGTCGGGCATCTCCGGGCCTCCCTACCTCTCGTTTCCCGCTCAGGCGCTCTTGGAGCCCGAGCCCGTCTCGTCGTTCTCGCGCGCCCTGGCCAGCACGTCGTCCTTGAGGTTCAGGATGCCCTTGCGGGCCTTGCCCCGCTCCTCCGACTCCAGCACGCGGACGGCCTCGTCCTCGCCGACGCCCTTGAGGTACTCCAGCACCTCCGGCGCGGTGTGCTCGACGGGGTCGAAGACCTCCCGGGGCTCGTCGGACGCGGCCTTCTCCTCGGGGGCGGCATCGACGCCCTCAGCGGGCCCCTGGGGCTCCGGCACGGCCGGGGCGGGGTCCGGGGCCGCCTCCGCCTCCCGGAGGGGCTCAGGGGCGTCCTGAGGCGTCTGGGAGACCGGCAGGACGCCCTGCGCCTGCATGGCGATCACCTCGTTGCGCCACGCCGCCATGGCGTCGTTGTAGGGCCGGTACTGCGCCGCCTCGGGGTGGTACTCGCCGAAGCCCTCGACCTTGTCTGCGTTCACACCTGGCCTCGCTCCCTGGGGGTGATCCGGGTCCGGAACCACTTGTACCCCTTCTTGCTGGTGCCATCGGCGTTGTAGGAGTTGTCCTCGACGCGGGTGTACTCCATGCTCAAGTGGACATGCCGGGCGCACAGCGGCGCGGTGTCCATCTGGGCGCGGTCGCGGATGGCGATCGAGGCCCCGCAGGGCGCGTCGGGCCGCTCGCCGGGACCCACGCAGGTCTCGCCGATGATGTCGCGGTTCTCCGGCCGGTCGATGGTCTCGGCGATGTGGGCCTGAGCGCGCTCGCGCTGCTCCCGGGCGGCCTTCATCTGCTGCTCGAAGGCGTTGCGGACGCTCTCCGACATCGTGTCGGACTCCAGTGCCAGCACCTGGTGCTGGAGCGCCTTGACGACGGCCGGGGCGATGGTCAGCTCCTCGGAGACGTATTGGACGTCGCCGCCGCCGGGGTCTCCGGCGGCCTGGAACTCCAGATAGTTGCGCGGGTCGCTGAAATTGGGGGTGAGCACGACCACCCCGTCCCTCAGGTTGCGCAGTGCGACGAGCTGACCGACCGGCATGTGAATCACCTTCCGAGGATGGATGCGTCCACCCATTCCCCGGGCTCGGCGGACACCCGACAGCAGAAACACCTCGGGCTCCGGACCGAGGTCCGGAGCCCGAGGCCCTCTTACCCAAGAGAAAGGTCGTCGCCGTGGAGTTCAGCACATCCGGGCCCCCGACCGTACTCACAGTATGCGCGACCGTGTCACCCAAAGCAAGGCGACGATCATGGCGTGACCGAGAAGCGGAAGCCGTCCAGGCTGACCCAGTCCGGGTTGTAGGAGGAGAACCAGAAGTAGAACTCGACCTTGCCGTCCGGGTGGATCCCCATGCGCACCCAGGAGAACCCGCCCCGGAAGGTGGCGGGCTGGATCGAGAAGGAGAAGTGGGGCGGCCGGAAGTCCGTCGGGAGCGTGCCCACCTCCTGCGGGCTCACGGTGAAGTCGGCGTTGTTGCTCCTGCGAATGTTGCCGCGCAGCTCCACCGTGTCGCCGACCTTGCGGTAGGCGGGCCGCGCACCGAGGGAAGAGTTCCAGGCGATGCCCGAGGCCAGCGTGAGGTTCGTCCAGGGGCTGGGGGTGACGTTGGGGGCGTGCACGTTGCCGTCCCGGTCGATCCGGGCCAGCAGGTCCCCGCCGATGTGCTTGCGCCACTGCTGGAGGTCGCCGCTCTGGTTGTTGTCGTACCCGGCCACCACCAGCGGGGTGGCGTCGGCCGAGGCCGCCTCCAGCCGCTGCATGCCGTAGGCGTCCAGCCACCAGACCTGCTTCCCGGCGACCGTCACGGTGCGCACCAGCGCATTGGTCTCGCGGGGGCCGGAGGGCACGATCACCTGGTCCGCCACGCCCGAGGGGTTGCTCACGGTGACGGTGTTGTTGCCCGTCTTGACCATGTAGGTCGGCTGCGCGGCCTCGATCGCCGCGACCCGGTTCTCATGGGCGGTGAGCACGTCGACCATGGAGTTGTGGTCGTCGGTGTGCCCGGGGTCGCCGACGCTGTGGTGGCTGGGGATCGTCATGGAGCCTCCTCACCCCTTCGGAGGAGGGAAGGTCACACCGGCAGGACGTGCGGCAGGATGTCGTCCAGGTCCACCGGGTAGGGGGGTTCCTCCCAGTAGCCGCGCGCCAGGATCGAGTCCTTGGCCCTGGGCGTGTGGAGCTGGCCGAGCCTGACGTCGGCGACCTGGGCCTGCCGGTGCCCCCGGTGGTCGTCGTAACCGAGGTCGATCAGGTAGCGCTCGTGCCCCTGGTGACCGATCACCTGGGCGTCGGGGGTCACGAAGGCTCCTCTCGCCACGGCCTGGTTCACCCGGGCCAGATGGTGCTGCCACTCCTGGGGCTTGCCCTTGAGCATGTGCACCCAGGGGATCCGCCGCCGGTTCAGATGCTCCTTGAGTTCCTGCATGTGCTCGTGGTCACGGAAGGACCCGGGGTCCTCGTGCAGCACGGCGTAGTGGACGTCCCGCAATCCGACGCCGCCGTGGAAGTGGGCCTCGGTGTAGTCGATCCCCTCTTCATGGTTGGGGCGGTCCAGTCGCCAGTCCTTGGGGTCGGTGTACCGGGGAAATCCTGACAATTTAAAATCCTGCACCGGATGGGCCATCCGGCCCTCCTCCCGGTGGTCGAGCGTGTCCCCGATGAAGGCGCTGGTGCGGTGCCAGATGCGGGGCCGGTGCAGCACCAGGGAGTGCTCGCCGTAGCCGCGCACGCCCGGATGCTGGACGGAGGGGTTGTGGGTCAGATACCCGTAGATCGGCCGCGCCTTGGCGGGCAGGTCGTGGGGGTAGCCGAAGAACTGGTGCTCGACGTCGGCCCGGGTCTCCGGGGCCAGCGCGCCCCTGGAGGTGCCGGTCTCGAACTGGCTCTTGATCCGCCCGCTGTCCAGGATCGAGTGCAGGGCGTGCTTGCTGACCGATATGGCGGGCAGCGCCTTGCCGATCGCATGGCGCAGACGCCGTTCGATGCGCTCGGGCCCGTGCTCGGGCTCCTCGTCCATGTCCTCGTAGCGGTCGGCGTAACCGCCGTGATCCTCGTTCCAGCTCCGGCCCGCCTCGTAGTCCACATCACCGCCGTGGACTTCATCGTCCTGGGGATGCACCAGGAAGGGATTGTGCCGCTGGAGGTCGGGGTGCGCCAGGTGGCCCCAGATCTCATCGTTTCCGGCGTGGTGATAGTGGGGGTGCCTCGGGTGGATGCGCGGGGCCGCGCGCTCCATCCCCGGCAGCGGAGGCCGGTTGGGGTCCTCGGTGTTGCGCCTCGGGGGCGTCCATAGGTATCGCGACGGCATCGGGCCTCCTCCACCCTTCCACGGGGAGGCCCGCCCCTCCGACAGGAGAGGCGGGCCCTGGGGGTCCGTAGGGTGTGGGGGCCTACGGAGTCTTCGTGATCGTCGCGATCACATCGCCCTTGGCGGAAATCATATCCACCAGGTCCATATGCAGGAAGACCTTCAGGGCACTACGCTGCTCCCGGTAGGCCGCCCACTTCAGCTCGTCCTCAGCGTCCTCCAGGCCCTTCAGCTCGACGGCCGTCCCCAGAGTCGGCAGCCAGAAGTCCGGCGCGTACCAGCAGCCCTCGCGCCACGCGACGCCGTACTGCCGGTCGAACCGCTCGATGGGGATCTTCAGGGTGGTGCACAGGCCCCAGAAGAGAGCTTCGTAACCGGAGTCGAGCACGATGGCGTCGTCCACCACGATGTGCTTCTTGATCTTGGTGTGCTTCTGGGCGCACTCGTTCGAGCAGTACTTGTTGTGGCCGTTGCCGTAGTTCTTGTACCGGGTACAAAACGAAAAGACCGCCCGCACCGTGTCCGGTTTGGGCGGTCCTGACGCCTTTTTCGCTACGCAGGGTAGTGGATCAAGGCGTCTTCGTGATCGTTGCGATACCGCGAGGATTCAGGATGGCCATCGACACCATCTCGTCGAATACCCAGCCCTTCCAGAACGCCGGGACGTTGTGGTTCTCCTCCACGTCCAGCGAGTACAGGACCGGGAAGACGCCGAGGAAGTTCGGCTCCGGCGTGAGGAAGATCTTCTTCTGCGGGACCGCGATGGACCGCTGGATCTGGAACTCGCCGAAGCTGGTGATCTGCTGACCGGCGACGACGCGGTCCTTGAAGGCCCAGCCCGTCTGGTTGATGTCCCACCGGTACATGTCCCGGAAGTCCATCGGGTTGATCAGGATCCGCGCGCTCTGAAGCTCGTGCATGTCCGTCATGGACACGGCCGAGTAGAGCGAGCCCGGCGTCAGGTAGCCGGACGCCTCGGTGATGTCGTGGTTCGGGGTGACCACGTGGTCGGGCCGGGTGGCGTAGTCGGTCAGCGCCGCCTGGAGCAGCACGAGCAGCCGGGCGTCCTCCTGCTTGAGGATCGCCTGCTTGGTCTCGTCCTGGACCTGCTCGACCGCGTTGATGCGCAGGTAGAACAGGTCTTCCTTCCGGATCGCAGGCTGGCTGGCGATGCGGAAGAAGCGGACCGGGACGCGCTTGCCCTCGAAGGGCGTGACGCGGACTTCACCCTCGGTGCCGGACATGATGTACGCCTGGCCCAGGTCGTCCCACACGTCGTACTCGACGGGGGTCCCGGGGGTGACCGGGTCCTCCATCAGCATGTTGCGGGTGACGCCCTGGTAGCGCAGCTTGAGCTGGATCGGGCCGACCATGCCGACGCCGAGCCGCTTGATGCCGGAGACCTCGTCCTTGAGGATGAGGGCCAGCTTCTTGACCTTGTCCTTGTGGGACAGGGTGCGGCCGTTGGCCTGGCGAGCGGTCAGTTCGGCCACGTAGTCGTCGCTCTTGCGGGCGACGGTCCGGCCGAGGCCGGAGGCGGTGAGCTGGGTCACGGCCGCAGACCTCCGATCGTGATCTTCGTCGGCGAGTTGACCTTCAGCAGCCGGGCGACCGGCGCGGTGGTCTTGTCGGTCTCCGACGAGGGGACCAGCTTGCCGATGGTGGGGCCCGCCGTGCCGACGTGCAGCAGGGTCTCGGACCCGGCGGTGTCGGTGTAGGTGAGCGACGTGGCGAATGCGGGGGCCAGGACCTCGGCCTCGGCGTCGGGGCTCATCACCCAGACGGCGAAGGCGTTGATGCCGACGTCCAGCGGCTCGTCGATGCCGTCGCCGCCGACGTACAGCGCGGCGAAGCCGTAGGGCACGTTGTTGGCCGCCGTGCCGACGCCGCCCGCACCCGAACCTGCACCGCAGAGCGTAACGTTCTCGCCGACCGCCTTGGTCATGACCATGCCTGGCCAGATCGGCGTGCTGCGGTCCCAAGACGGGTCCAGAAAGACCGACTTGGGCGTCATCTGCGTCCAGCCGTACAACGGGCGGAAGGTCCGCTTGATGTACGAGCTGTTCATTCGCGTCCGGAGCAAGGTTCCCTCCAATCAGACTCTCGTGATCCAGAGCCGACTGGACGGCTCCCTTCACCCATTCGCTGTGCTCTGAAGGTCACTTGGACAGCAAGAAGCCCCGGTTCTTCCGGTGCAGGAGGGAAGAACCGGGGCTTCGCTCTGGCGGAGCGGCTCAGGTCGGGTATCCGGCCCCCGTCGTGGTGTCGACCCCGGCGGGGGTGTCCTCGAACAGCGTCGCGTGCGCGCCGGGCCGGATCGCGGCGTACTCCTGATCGGTGAGCAGCACGACGTCCCCGGCGGTGAACGGTCCCCGGCCGCCGAGGACGACGTTGTCCAGGCCGGTCTTGATCGTCACGGCGTACACCGGTCAGTCCGAGGTGAGCGACTCGGACAGGAACAGGTCGGAGGCGTCGCCGTCGTCGAAGGAGGACCCGGCCGCCGTCACGGCCATCTCCGAGACGCCCGCCAGGCTCGGGGCCCGGCGCTGGCTGGCCTGCTTGGGCAGCGGGCCGCCCTGGCGGCGCTTGGGTGTCCGGGACCCCTGCGCCTTGAGCGTGGCCTCCAGGGTGCGGATCTCGTGGTTGATCATCTCGTCGCTGAGCGCGGCGGTGCGCTCGATGCCGGTGGCGACCATCAGCTCGTCCTGGTCGGCGGGCACCAGGCCCGCGCTCTTGCGCAGCTTGGCCAGCCGGATCGAGGCCATCGTGCGGCCCTGGTCCTGGAAACCCGGCGAGGTCGTGGTGCCCGCGTAAGACGCGCCGTCAGCCGCGAACGGACCGGTCAGCGGGAAACCGTAGCCCTCCGGGCTGGTGGCGTTGACCATCGGGTCGCCGACGCGCACGTCCGTCTCGATCTTGGTCTGCTCGTACGGCACGTGGGTCTCGGTGCCCGCCACCGGCTGGGTGACGTCCACGAGCTGGGTGTAGGGGTTGACCGGCATGGTCGTGCCCGGCGCGAGCGGGGAGTCCACCTGCTGGGCCGGGACGCGGCCGGTCGAGCCCGGCGTGATGCCCGGGTTACGCGGGTCGTCGAACGCCTCGGGGAACTCGGCCTCTTCGGTGGACTGGGTCGGAGCGCCGCCCGGAGGGTCGGGGATCGGCTGCCCCGGGTTCATGATGTCGGCGACCTTCTTCGCGCCCTCGCGCTTGAGGGCCTCGAACTCGCTCGACACCCCGGCGACGGTGGCCAGGTAGTGGAGCTGCTGGCCCGCGACCTCCAGGGCGGCAGTGGCGGCCCGCAGGTGCATGTCCAGCGCGGCGACCTTCGTCTCCAGTGCGGCGACCTTGGAGGACTCCGCCGCCGCGTTGTTCGGCTTGGTACCCATGTTCTCCCTCATACGGGTCATCCGCGCCTGGCTGCGCGGCGCGTGTTGTCCTTCCGCCCCTTCGGAGCTTCGTCCTCGTCCTCTACAGCATCGGCCTCGGCTTCGGCGTCGGCCTCCTCGTCCAGCTCGCCCTCCTCCACGGGCATCTCGCCCTCCTGGTCGTCGGGGACGCCGTTGGCGTTGGCGTCATCGGCGATCTCCTGGGGGACCTCGCCGCCGAGCATGCCGACGTCGTTGGGGGACAGCATGGTGGCCTCGCCGCAGTTGGGGCAGACGTCGCCCGCCAGCAGGCCCTGCTGCCCGCTGGGCAGCGACGGGTCGTTGTTGGTCATCGGGGCCTGGGTGTCGGCCGAGAAGCCGCACGCCGGGCAGAACAGGTCGGCCACGCCATCCTCGGCCTGCCCCGGCAGGCCCTGCATCACCGGGTCCTGGCCGAGCGGGTCGTTGAGGTCCATGCCCTCCTGGCCGGGGATCGGCTGGCCGTCCGGTCCGACCTGGGCCTGCTGGCCCATCTCGTCCTTGCGCAGCTCCATCTGCCGGGCGACGCCGGTGTCCGGGTCGGTGAACATGCTCGGCGGCTGGAGGAAGTTGCACACCTGGCAGCGGTCGCCGTCGAAGGCATCGACCTCGCCGCACACGGGGCAGCTCTCGGCCCGCAGGGTATCGACATCCTGCGGGGCCTTGGTCTCGCCGTAGGCCAGGGTGGGCAGGCTGGAGCGCCGCCCCTCGGTGCGCTTTTTGATCTCCCCGCAGTACGCCTCGGGGTCCTCCTTGTCGGCGTTCTTCTCCTCGCAGTCCTCGAAGTCCTCATAGCCCGCGAAGGGCGCACCCTTGCGGAAGGCCAGGGACGGCAGGCTGGAGGGCCTGCGGTGCGGATTGCGCATGTGGATGTCGCCCTCGTCTCTCATCAGGCCCGGGTGCTGGTGCTTGTCGTAGCGGGCGGCCTCGATCTCGATGGAGGGCAGCGAGGACTCCTTGCGGTGCTCCCCCAGGACCTCCGGCAGGCTCTGGGCGAAGCCGGGGTGCAGGTCCATGTTCCGCATCTCCGCCCTGGTGAACCATCCGTGGCCGGTGGACTCGTCGTCCCACTCGCCCGGGTGGAACGGCTCGTCGGCCCTCATCCTCACGGTGTGGTAGACCCAGCCGCCGTGGTCGTCGGAGTGGGTCCGGTGGTGCACGAGCCCGTCGGGCAGCTCGCCCATCTCCTCCTCGGCCTCGCGCCGGGCACCCTCCTCGGGACTCTCACCCTCGTGCAGAGCCCCGCCGGGGATGCCCCAGGTGCCGCCGTGGTCCACCCAGGGGGCGCGCTTCTGGAGCAGGTAGCGGGTCTGGCCGTCCTCGGGGTCGTCGTGGTGGATCAGCAGCCCGGCCGCGCCATGCGGGCCCCAGTGCGTGCCGCAGCCGGGCCGCTCGCAGGGGACGTCGTACTCGGCGACCTTGGGCAGGGACGACTTCACGCCGTGGATGTGGAAGTGCCTGCCCGGGAACATCTCCGGATTGGCGTGCAGCCGCTGGTGTGCGGACTCCAGGCTGCCGCTGTCGCGCATCTGCTCCACACTCTCGCGCCCCCACTCGGCGTGATCGTGGAGAAGGTGGTCGAAGAGGTCGTCGTGCCGGGGCCGGGGCACTCCGGCCACTTCGGTGCCGCCCTGCTCCGGGGGGACCTCGAAGAGGCTCTGCTGACCGTGACCCGGCGCGTGGATCGGCTGCTGATCGACCTTCTGCGCCCATTCCATGCCGTCCGGCGTCTGCACATCGGAGTGCCGAGGCGGTGTAAGACCATGCTGCCCGGCGACCTCGTGGGCTCGGTGCCACAGCGCGGAGGCGATGCCCTGGCCGCGTTTGTCGTAATCGGTCTGGACCATTGAGACCTGACCGTCGTGGGGCTCCCACATGAGGTAGCCAACCTCACGGTGACGGCCCTCTTCATCAGGCAACGTCGCTTTCAGGAAGTGCTTGCGGTTGGGGTGGTGTTCGGCACGCGTGAAGCGGAAGCGCATGCCCTCGGGGGCCGCCTCCTTGGTCAGGCTCGCGGTGGCCCTCAGCCCCCGGTCGTCCACGCCCGTGACCACAGCCGTCGGATCTGCGGGGTCCTCCACCAGGAAGGAGTTCTCGAAGAAGCCGAGCTTGTAGCAGATCTCCCGGATCAGGTGACCCTCGCGCTGGCCGGAGGCGGTGTGCCGGTAGAGGATCTTGCCCTTCATCTGCGGGATGTGCTGGCAGTACTCGGCCGGGGTGGTGGCCTTGTTGCCGCACGCCGAACAGATCGAGTAGCCGACGTCGGTGCCCATCGAGGTGCGGTTGACCCGGCCCTCGATGATCGCCTGGGCGAGCTTGGGGAAGCGCTGGGCGTCGATCTCGTGCAGGGCCTCGATCCACACGTCCGGCCTGCCGTCGGGGAGGGTGTCCTCATGCAGGGCGGCGTCGATGATCACGCCGCGCATCCTCTTGTGGTCCTCGTTGTGGTGGTTGACGAAGACCGGCTTGCCGATGGCGGTCTTCCACGCCTTGCGGATCTCCTCGGCGGGGAACTCGTCGTGGTTGTCGTTGCATCTTGATGATATCATCCGAGAGCGCACGTAAAGATATCCCGGCCTCGGCTCGTAGTTGAAGACCGCTCGGTGGGCGGTCTTCTGCGCCGAGGAGCGCTTCGTGGCCACGTAGGCGTCGATCACCGTCGCAACGGCATATTTACGCAGCATGATCGACCTCCGGAAGGATCATCGTCTTATGAACGCCACGCCCCCGTGCGAATGCGGTTGCGGCCAAGATCCCGGCGTCTGGACTAGGAACAACACCCGCTACGGCTGGGTCAAGGGCGAGCCGCGCCGCTTCGTCCACGGGCACAACACCCGCAAGCCCGACTACACCGTGGACCCCGTCACCGGCTGTTGGGTGTGGGCGAAGTACCTCAACGAAGACGGCTACGGTCTCATGGGCGTCCGGCCCGAGGACTATCGATCGGGCGACGGCTACCGCACCGTCAAGGCGATGAAGGTCTACTGGGAGCGCGCCAACGGCCCGGTGCCCGAGGGGCTCGTGCTGGACCACTTCCGGTGCGACAACCGGGCCTGTGTCCGGCCGGACCACATGCGTCCGGCGACCAGCCGGGAGAACACGCTGCGCGGTGATGCGCCCTCGGCCTGGAACCTCGCCAAGACCCACTGCAACAGCGGTCATGAGTTCACCCCCGAGAACACGTACGAGCACGGAGGGGTGCGCCACTGTCGTGCCTGCCGGAACGAGGCGCAGAAGCGGTACATGGCACGCAAGAAGGGAACGGCGTAGCCGACCGTCTTCGCAACGTGTTCGTACACCCTGGCTCCCTCCGTCCACCCCTTCCCTGGCTCGGGCGGCAGAATGACATGCCCCGGACGCAAGCCCGTCGCCATTCCTAAGGTTTCTTGGTAAGATGAGCGCTTCGCCCGTACTCTGCCCTGGGAGGGGAAGTGATCCTGGACGTCGCGCAGTTTGACGAGAGCAAGCCGTTCCTGCTCATCGACGTGGACGGCGTGCTCAACGCGATCAACGGCAGCCAGAGCCGCAAGACCTACGACATCTTCCAGGTGGGGCCCTACTGGATCCGGATGCGGCACGAGCTGGGCGACTGGCTGTACCGGCTGTCGGACCACTACCACCTGACCTGGTGCACGATGTGGGACGACGAGGCCAACCTGGAGCTGTCCCCCAAGCTGGACCTGCCGAGCCTGCCGTACGTGCCGTGCTGGGACAGCCAGGACGTCTTCCCGAGCTGGAACGGGCTCGACCTGCACTGCAAGGTGCCCCCGATCGAGGAGCATCTGAGGGACCGGCCGTTCGCCTGGATCGACGACACCATCGGGCCGGGGGACCTGCTCTGGAGCGCGTGGCGCGACGATGAGGTAGCCCCGACCCGGCTGCTGCGGATCGACCCCCGGATAGGACTGGCCGAGCACCACGTCAACAAGCTGATCGAATGGGCGGAGAGGATCAAATAATGCGCACGGCCAGGGGGCAGCTCTGGGGAGGGCACCTGGACGGCCTGCGGGCCAACGTGGAGATCACCATGCTCGGCGAGCCTCCCTGCTGCGTGGTCGTCCCCGCCCTGCCGCAGGGGGCGCTGCCCCCGCTGCTGCTGGAGGGCCATGCCGAGGTGGCCTACGAGGGCGTCAAGACGGTGCGCTACGAGCTGGACCCCGAGCACATGGGCACCGAACTGCTCTACCGGATCGAGAGAATGGCCGGGACATGAGGATCGCCGCCGCAAGCGCCGGTCCAGGACCGGGACGAGCAAGACAGGAAGGTCGGGAAGCGGCTTCTGGGACGCCGTCCTCGACTTCTTCGCCGAACCGTTCACCTGAGAGGAGGAGCGGCTGATATGTGCACCAAACCTTGCGTAGTGTGCAACCTGATGTGCGCCAAGGGCAGCGGGTGCAACGGGAAGCACCTGTGCGAAAGGCACATTCTCTACGACTGAGCGACCCTGAGCGGCCCGCAGAACGGCGAACGGCCCCGGAGGCTTCCACCCCCTCCGGGGTCGTTCTGTGCACCTGCCAGGAGCACGCTCAAAAGCGCATGAGGGGCATCCGCACGGGGCGGTGCCGCCTGCGCGCGGGCGGGGTCCGCCGGGCGGGCTGGCGGCGCTCGACCGCCCGGGTGATGTCGGTGATGTAACCGTCCTCGGCCACCTGGTGCACGCTCTGGCCCGGCTGGCGGTGCCTGCGCAGGTGCTTGCCGATCTCGGTCATGCTGCTGCCGGTGAGCACGGGCCGGTGCCGCAGCAGCAGGTCGTAGGTGTCGTCGCCGTTCGGCCGGATCTGCCAGTCGATGACGCGGCGGGAGGGCATGGGGAGGCTCCTGGGCGAAACGCAGAGAGGGCCGGGGAGACCCGGCCCTCTCATTATGCTCTGCTTCTCAGCGGCTCACCATCCAGACCGCTTTCCGCACTCGGGGCCCAGGCCCATCGCGCGGAAGGGGTTCTCCTCCACCGGGGCGGTGAGGGTGCGCCCGCAGGCGCAGCAGGAGCCGCTGGCCTCGGCGTAGGCGGCGGCGGCGGCCCGGGGGTCGCCCACCAGGACGCGGACGGCCTCGGCCAGTCGCTCGTTGCCCTGGTGCTTGCGCCAGATGACGACGTTGCCGCTGGGGGTGACGTGGCCGACGTTGATGTAGTCGCTCTCGTTGTCGGGGCCGACCAGGTGGCCGACCAGCAGCTCGCCCGGCTTGAACTTGGAGTCCTCGCGCTGGCGGCGCACTCGCAGGGTCTTGTGGCCGCCGTCGGCGAAGACGACGGTGAACTTGCCCTCGATCAGCGGGGTGGTGGTCTGGATGACCGGGGCCTGCACCGGGGCCGCCTGGCCGTCGATGCGCGGAACCTGGCGCAGCCAGGTGTAGATCTCGTCGAACCGGGCCTTGCTCATCTTCTCCCACTCGAAGTAGTCGAAGCGGCGCTGGGCCTCGGCCGCGTCGAAGCGCTCGAAGAGCATGTCGCGGATCAGCTTGATGCGGCCCTGGGTGACGTAGGGGCGGCGCGGGGTCCCGGCGGGCTTGGCGGCCCGGGCCTGGCTCTCCTCGGCCTCACGCGCGGAGTCGATCACCTTGGCGAACCGGGCGCGAAGGTCGGTGTCGAGCTGCATCTCTGCCTCCTGGCTGGTCTCTCTTGGGTACCCCAAGGTTACCAAGCTAGGTGGGGAAGAGGAAGGACTTTGATTAAAAAATCTCAGGAATCTGCGGGGGGATCCTCGGCCTGCGGGCGCGACCCGTTGCGCGTCCGCCGCCCCTTCCGGTACAGGTGCACGAACACCACCACCCGCCACCACACCACCACCATCATCGCCAGCGCCATCACCAGCGTGATGACCCGCTGGAGCGGGATGCCGGGCCAGGTGAACCGCAGGATGGAGACCAGGTAGAGCAGCGCCACCACCACCGAGTAGCCCATGACGTGGCGGCCGATCTCGCTGCTGCGCCAGCGCAGCCGCAGGTGGTACCAGATCGGGAAGCCGACCGCCGCCGGGACGGTCAGGTAGACGATCGTCTTGTACAGCAGCGGGTACAAGTCATCGAAGGTCATCACTCTTCCCGCCCTCCCCAGATCAGGCTGGTCAGCGCATCAGAGAAATGGTTGTCCTCGCGGGCCGCCCGTATGGAGTCGAGCACCTCGCGGATCTCCGTCACCAGCTCGTCGGTACGCCGCTTATTCTCCCGCGACTGCGCCAAAGTCTCACGGGCCTCTTCGGGGTCCGGTAGAGAAATTTCGGACTCGGCGGGCGGTGGAGGCGCAGGCGGAGTCGCGTGCGGCTCCTCCCGTCTCGGCCTCCACCACTTACCCATCCTGGGAGTACTCCCCCTGGTTTCCCGGCCCCCAAGCAGGACGCTCCCATCCCTGGGCCTGCAAGCGGGCCTCTTGAAGGGCACCGAGGACATTCTGCACCGTTCTCCCTATCTCCAAGGTCGTCTCGCGAAGCAGAGCCTCTTGGGAGCGGCGAGCCTCCTCGGCCAGGTCGTACGCTTTCTGCAAGCTCTCGATCTGTCTGCTGGCCTCGGCCAGCCGGGCGTCCCGGTCCTCACGCGCCTCCCGGACGCGGGCGTCCCGGTCCTCGCGCACCTCCTTCAGTGCCGACTCAGGGCGGAGCTTCCCCCGCAGCATCGAATAGAACACGGCGGTCAACGCCAGAATGGCCGCACCCAGCAAAGAAGCCAGCGTCGGGGTGTTCAGGACACCGGTCGAACCCTCGGCCGCTGCGACGTGCCACATCAACGCCCCGACCTCCCTTGACGCCGTGCATCCCGATCCGGCTTCTCACCCGCTTCTTCGGTCATTTTGCCCCCGTTCCTCGCCTCTTCCGGCGTCGCCATCGAGAGATGAACAGGGAGGTGGTTGAATAGGAAAATAACTAACTCTCGCCCAACGCGAACCTCAGCGCGAGGTTCATCTCCTCTCCGCTGAGCGCCTTACCCTGGCGCAGCTTTTCCAGCAGCCCGGCCCGCTCGCGCTGCTCGGAGGTGAGCCCGTAGTCGGGGTCGGCCTCGTGCGCGGCGATCACCCGGCGCAGCACGTCCTCCTGCACAGGCGGGCACACGTGCAACCGGCTGGGGTACGTCGGCGTCGGCGCGGCCCCCGTCCGGGAGCGGGAGAGCGTGAGCTGCACCTGGACACCCGTCTCCGCCTCGATCTCGTCGGCGAGCTGGGGCAGGCCGACCTCCTTGGCCACGTCCACCGAGACGCACTCCCTGTCCCCGAAGGGGTTGGCCTGCGCCAGCAGCTCCCGGTCCGCTATGAAGGCCGTCGCGCCCGGCGGGAACGTCACGGGCACCGGCGCGTCGGGGGTGCTCACATCAGCCACAGCGCGTCGTCCTCCTCATCGTCGCGAGCCTCCAGCTCCGCATAGTGCGTCCCGGCGATGTCCAGCCGGTCGGTGTTGGACGCCTGCACGCCCGGCGACTCGTGGATCAGGGCGTCCTGCTCGGCGCGGGAGAAGCTGCTGGCCGCCGTCTTGGCCAGATACTCCTGCGCCGCCCGCGCGATGTCGGAGCCGGACTTGTTCTTCGGGCCGCCGTCCATCAGCGACTTGGCCGCCGCGCTGCGCTGGAACTCGGCCACCACGTCGGCCGCGTCCTGATCCGCCGTGCCCTGGGTCTGCATCGAGGGGTCCTCCGGGCTGAGGGCGTCGGGGTTGACTGACCACAGGCTGTGCTCGTTGACCAGGTCCACGTCCCCCAGCGAGGCGGTGTGCTCCTCGCCGTCGGTCTCGGGCAGCGCGCCCTCCGGCTCGTCGTGCAGGAGCGCCTGCGCGCCGTTCTCGGTGCCGTCGGGGACCACCGTCTCTGGCGGCGAGCCGGGCGGGCGGCCGGTGACGGCCTTCTCGATCACCTTGGGCGCGACCGTCCGCACCAGCGGGACGATCGCCTGCCAGAACGCCTCGGCGGTCAGCGCCTGGGCGAGCCGGGGCAGCATCTGCGGCCCGGTGATCGAGCCCCAGTTGTGCGGCTCGCCGCCCGACAGCGGGCCCGCGCTGGCCGGGGACTCGTCGGGGTTCCACGGGGCGGTCGGCCCGGCCGGGTCCATCAGGGACGGCTCGGTGTAGCCGGAGGTGTCGCCGAACAGGTCGTTGACGGCGGCGGTGACGACGTGGGCGGCCGGGTCGCCGTCGTCGAGCGAGGCGAGCGCCACCAGCAGCGGCGGCTGCTCGGGCACGCTGGCGCTGCGCCGGATGTGCCGACCCTCGTCGATGTCGTACTTGACCACCACCTTGGAGGGCACCCAGCGCGGCCGGGTGTCGTCAGCCTTCACATCCCGGCCGAACATGCCCCGGGAGGCGGCCTCGTACTGGAGCGCCAGCGCGTGGCTGCACATGCGCCCGGCGAAGCGCGAGAGGTCGTCTGCCGCCCCCCAGTGGTAGGCACCCCACTTGCACCCGCAGGCGTACATCGCGACGCTCTGGCGGCGTCCTGGGGCGCGCTGGAGGGCCGTCTCGTAGACGTTGTGGTCGCCCTTGACGTCGGCCACCACCGTCATGCCGTCCGAGTACTTGATCGACACGCCGCCCTGGGAGCGGATCCGCTTGGCCTTGGCCTGCACGTCCTTCCAGGCGGCGGTGACGTGGAAACGAAAATCGTTGTCGGTGGCGGCGGTGACCAGCATGTTCAGCCGGTGGATCGGCAGCTCGTCGTGGCGGGCGTCCTCCACATCCTGGGAGACGGCCTCCTCGCTGCTCATCAGCCGCCCGTAGGGATCGGGGGCCGCCGCGCCGCCCCAGGCCGGGTGGTAGCCGCCGGGGGCCTTCAGCTCCTCGCCGAAGCCTCTCTCGAACTCCTTGCGCCGCTCCGCCCGCTGACGGGCCTTCTCGCTCTCCTGCCGCGCCAGCGCGCGGAACTTGGCCCGGTCGCCGCCCGCCTGCTCGTGCAGTTCCCGGAGCCGCTTGCTCCAGGCGTCCCCAGCGTCGGCCGCGTGGATCTGGGGCAGCGAGGACTGGCGCTGGTGCGGGAACCGGCCGGTGCTGGTGAAGAGCTTCATCTGCTCGCCGGTCCCGGGCGGGTTCAGCGGTCCCCGGTCGGGGGTGCGGTAGCGCTCCTCGTGCTCGCGCCGGATGTCGGCGCGGTCCTCGCGCAGGCTCATGCCGCCCCGGGTCGGATCGTGCGTCAACGGCATGCCGACCGGCTCGGGCTCAGCGAAGGTGTGGTTGCTCCTGCGCCCGCCGGATGCGCCCCACGACAGTCCGTACAGATGGAAATTGACCGGGCTGTCGAGCGTCTGGAAGTGCGCGGACCGGCCGTCGGTGTCGAACTGGGGCACCTCATCGCCATCGGAGGTGGACTCATGCACCTCGTCGTGCTCGAAGGGCCTGGCGTGGAAGATCACGTGCGTAGCGGGCCGCCGGGTGCCGCCCGGGGGCAAGTTGTCCGCCACCCTCCACGCCCGCTCCGTGGCCTCGCTGGGAAAGCGGTGCCAAGGCCCGTGGGGCATGTTGCCGCGTCCCATGATGTCCAGCAGCCGGTGTGCCCGGTCCTTCTCCGGCAGCGTGGGGTTGTGCACGAAGGCGTGATCGTCGGGGGTCAGGTACAGCGAGGTGCCGTGGTGGAGCGGGACCCCCCGGGGATCAGGGTCGTGGTCGGGCTCCTCATCGTCGTCCTGGTGGTCCATCTCCTCGTGCTCGTAGGTGGAGTGGTTCGTGTAGTCGTCGCAGTGGTCGCAGTACTCCTTGTCCTCGCCCTCGGAGTCCTCGCTGCGGTTCTCCTGGAGATCGTGGTCGTACTCCTCGCCGTGGTACTCCCACGGCTGGTGCCGCCACTCGTCCACCACCGGGTGCTCCCTGGAGTGGTGGCCGGGGTCGTTGCCCTCGTTCCTGTCGATGTCGGCGGCCACTTCACTGGGGGTGAAGTAGTTGTTCCAGCCCTTCTCGGGGTGCACGTTGTGCACGTTGCGGTGCTCGTGCCCCTCGGGCTCCTCGTAGGACTTCCACCAGCGCAGCCCGTCATTGGTCCGCCAGCCGTGGTTGATCCAGGCGCTGGGGTGCTTGACGTACAGGTCGTCCATCATCGCCGAAGCGACGCCCCTGCCCCTGACCTCCGGGCCGCCGAAGGTGTGCAGCATGTTGACCTTCAGCGCCTCCCCCCGGGGGTGGAGGTGGAAGTCGATGCTGCCGACCGGCTGGCCGCCCAGGTACCCCACCAGTTTGCGGTGGTGCCAGGAGTGAAAGCGGTCATCGGGGTGGAACTCGTTGTGGACCTCGGTGTGAAAGCCCTCCGGCCGGGGGTGGTACTTCGACGGCATGGCCGTGTGCCGGTTGGAGGGCGGGGGCAGGTCGTCGGGATCCGGGCAGGGCCCCTCGTGGCCCACGCCGCACAAGTCGCCCTCGTCGAACTCGCCGTCCTCATGCGCCCCGTCGTCGGGGTGATCGTCGTGGTAGTCGTCGAAGGCTCGCGCCGCCAGCCGGGTGTCGATGCCGAGGGGGTCGGAGTGATACTCCCCCATGTCCCGCATGACCTGACCCTCGCCGTCGTCATCGACGATGGGCGCGGCCGGGGTGAGGCTTAGGCCGCCGTCCGGTCCGTCCTGGTACTCCAGGGATGCGGTGTAGGTGAGCGAGGCGGGATCAGGGCGATCGTGCAGCAGCGTGCCCAGCTCCGGGTAGTCGTCGGAGGCCAGGTGGATCCCGGCAGCCTCGCTCTGGCCCACCGAAGCCTCCACCGGAGCCGACGCGGTGATCTGACCGGCGTCGTAGGTACCGCCGCCCAGGCCGCCCTCCAGCCGGATCTCGTACTCCTCAGCGCCCGGGAAGGGGCCGTCGTGCACCGCGACGACCCGGCCGGGGCCGTCGATCGTGATCACCCGGTCACCCTGCCGGTACTCGGCGTAGTCCTCTGACACCACAGCCTGCCTGCGGACGGCGACGGTGTCGTGCCTGCGAGCGTTACGGCGCATTCCCATATGAGCCTCCTCAGCCCTTCTCACGGAGCAGGGAAGACTCTCACAGGCGTCCTACCCGCGCTCATCATCGGCCTCGTACTCCATCCCTTCGATCTGGTCGAGCGGGACGTGCCGCCGCATGCCGATGTGGGTGGGCGTACCGAAGTCGCCGCCCTTCGGGTTGGCCTGCGCCAGGAGCTTTTGCAGCTCCGCCGTGCGGCGCTCCTCGTCCTCGATCCGGTTGATCTCGGCGGCCTTGGCGGCGATGGCCTTGTGATCGGGGCGCGGGGCGTGCTCGGCGGCGACGGTGCGCATCCGCCGCGCCCGCCGCCACAGCTCCGCCTGGTCCAGGGAGGAGGACTTGGGCATGTCGGCACGCTGCTCATCAGATTCGTCGGGGCGGTTCTTGCCGGGGTCCTTGTCCTGCGGCTCGGGGGCCGGGATGACCGGCGTGCCGGGGATCTGCGGCTCGGGGAAGGAGGGCACCGGCTGCCCGGGCGGCACCATGGTCGCGTCCTCGGGGGTGGGGGCGATGTTGGGGTAGATCCCGGTGGGGTCCATGCCCATCGTCGGCGTGCGCATCATCATCGAGTCGGGGGCCGGGAGCTGCTGCGGCCGGGGCTCGAAGTCGGCGCGCAGGTCCTGCGGGATCGGCAGGTTGTTGTCGCGCAGTGCCTGGTACTGCCGCTTGCGGGTCTCCTGCTCGGCGACGGCCAGCTCGACCTGCTCGTCCTGGCGGCGCTTGATCTCCTCGTTGAAGTCGATCGGGATGTTGATGAGCCGCGTCTTGATCGACACCGGCACCCCCGACTCGGCCAGCCCCTCCAGGAACTGCCGCTCGGTCTCCTCGTCGCGCAGGTTCATGGTGCGGAACTTGATCTCGGGGACCAGCAGCTTGGGCTGCTCGACGATGTACTCCTCGCCGGTCTCCTCGTCGACTTCGAGGATCTCCTCGGTGATGACGTAGCGCTTGCCGTTGCGCTCCTCGTAGTCGTAGTGCTCCTGGGCCTCGGCCACGATCAGCGCCCGCTTGCGGTAGTGCCGGGCGATCATCTTCTGGTAGGTGGTCAGGAGCTGGGCGATCAGGTCGCGGTTGAGGGCGTCGGCGGCGTAGGTCTCGCCCGCGTCCGCGCCGGTGAGCATCGTCTTGGACAGCCCGAAGGTCTGGAGGATCCGGTCCTCCAGCCGCTCGAAGTCCCCGGTCAGGTCGGGCATCTGCTCGCGGCCGAAGACCGGCTCGATCTGCACCGCGAAGTGGTAGATCAGTGCGCGGAAGTCGGCGGCCAGCGCCGCGTCCAGCGCCTCCTCGAAGTCGGCGAGCTGATCCTGGCTGGGAATCCAGGGCTGCTCGGTGCCCAGGTCGGTGGCACTGGCTCCGAGCCGGGCCAGGATCAGCGGCGTGTACAGCCGGTCGGCGATGGCATCGACGGCCGAGTTCAGCATCTCCTCCTGGATCACCGCGCGCATGGCGCGGGTCAGGATCGGCACGCCGCGCACGTTGAAGGTGTCGCCCTTGAAGCGGAGCTGCTGGAGCAGCACGTTGGAGACCGGCATCCGGGCGTCGTCGGCCCCGTAGTGCACCAGCTCGGGGTAGGACTCGATCAGCCTGGTGTACTCCCAGGCGGGCTGACGCTCGTTCAGCACCCGGCGAATGGTCTCGGGCAGCCGGATGAAGTAGCGCGGGTCCTTCATGAAGGGACTGCGCTGCACTTCCACGTCGTCAGCGTTCAGCAGTTCTTCAGAGTCCCAGATGCCGAGCTTCTCGTTGAAGGTGGCGAACGGCCACGCCTCGCCGACCGTCCAGTACTCCCGGCCGAGGTCCAGGACGAACTCCTCGTAGTTGAGGTTCTCCTCGCCCAGGAACAGGTCGGAATAGAATTCCGTGAGCTTGTCGTCCTTGCACCGCAGCTCCATTCCCAGCAATGGGAACTTGGAGTAGATGTCCACACAGGACGCGACCATCGGGTGCGTAAGATACAGCAGCCGCGAATAGAGTCTGATCTTGCGCAGCTCGTCGGGGTCGGCGAAGTCGTAGGGAAGGTTGTTCTGCCGCCAGTAGAACAGCGGATCCCTGGGCCGCCCGGTGGCGAAGCTGATGTCGGCTCCGGACCGCCCAGCGGCGTTGCCGCCCGACGACAGCGCCCCCTGCCTGCGGTTGATGGCGCGGTTGCGCGCCATCTCGGCCCGGGTCTTCTCCTCGCCGGTCAGGCTCTCGTCGATCTTCCCGGTGCTGCCGAAGCGGCGGAACATGTCCAGCCGCTCCAGCATGCTCTTCTTGTCGTCGCTCACCTGGTCCCACGCTCCTCTCGGATGCGGGCGATCATCGCATCACGGTCGGGTGCGAAGCGAATGGCCAGATGCCGGACGTAATCGTCCTCGGTGAGCCGGGCCCCGGCGGTGGTGCGGAAGAGAGGCAACGAGGACTGCTTGGCGAACGGGGGCGGCTCCTCCTCGTCCTCCTCGGCCTGCTTGCCCTCGGCGTCGTCGTCGGGGAAGCCCTCTCCGCCGTCGTCGGCCCACGGCGGGGCGGCCCCGGCGGCCGGGTCCATCGGGGCGGGCGGGAAGCCGCCAGCGCCCATCGCGGGGTCCCCCATGGGGGTCTCCACCTGGCCGGGCATGCCGGGGATCTGCTGCGGCATGCCGTTGATGGTCTGCGGGAAGTTGGGGTACTGCGGCTGCACCTGGACGGTGAAGTAGTGGTGGCAGAACTCGCACTCGACCGAACCGTCCGCCCGTCCGATGATCTTGCCCGCCCCGCAGAACGGGCAGTTCATCGTGTGGATGTTGTCCTCCAGCACGAAGGACTCGGTCTCCGGCACGCGCGGGCAGTAGACCGTCTCGACCTCGCCGTGGTCCTCCACCGAGACCACCGTCCAGCCGAAGCGCTCCTGCGCCGGAAGCCTCCAGGCCGCGCGCTGGTCGTCGCGCAGGAAGAACGAGGGCGACAGATCGGCTGCCGACAACCCCATCTCGTGGATCAGGGTCGGCTCGGCACCGTATCCACGGCGCAGCTTGCTGGTCGGCGCGTAGGTCCCGATGCCCAGCAGGTTCGCCACGTCTCGCACGTGCAGCAGCGTCTCCAGGGAGGCGCTGGAGAGCGTCACCTGGCCCCGTGCCGAGACGTGGCCGTCCATAGCGAAGTACCCCATGAGCCAGCCGCGCAGGTAGCTCAGCGACTCGGTCAGCTCCGGGAGCTGCTTGGTGTAGCCCGCCATGCCCGACTGGTAGCGCAGGCCCTGCACGCCACTCTCGGTGACGTACGTGCGCGGCTCGGAGGCGGCGACGTCATCGAAGTACTTCGCCAGATCCCGCTTGGCTCCCCACAGCGTGATGCCGCCGTAGGTGCGCCCCGCCTGCCGGGCGATGTAGCCGTCCCCGAAGACGGCCCCCATCCGGATGCCCTCCCGGTCCGGGTCGCCCTCGAAGAGCGGGGCGCGCAGGTGCGCCAGCCTGTGGCCGGGCCGCAGGTGCTGGGTCAGCACGATCCGGTCCGGCCGCCGCACCAGCCAGCGGTGCTCGGGAGTAGCCCGGATGACCTTGGTCTGCTTGTTGCGCTTGAGCGTGACCCGCAGGACCGGCTGCTCGCCGAACTCGTGGATCATCGCCTCCACCCACCGCCCCGAATGGACGGCCGAACGAGTCCCGGTGAGAACCCGCTGGACGGTCCCCACGGTCTCAGCGAGGGTCTTGGTCCCCTCGACCGTCAGGTAGCGGGTGTCGCCGGTGAAGCAGTGCCGCAGCGCCTCGTTCTCGGTGGCGTCGTGCGCCAGCATGCGCAGGGTCGGCAGCTCGGCTATCGCCGTCTCCTTCTTCGCGGTGTGCTGGTGCGGCTCGGGGAAGTCGTGTCGAATCCAGTCGTTGATCGGGTAAGTCCCGTGCCCGCTGCCGTAAGTCTTGGGCCGCCAGGAGATCCCCGTGATGTGCACTGGAGCGCCCTCCTGGAGAGGAATCTCGGCCTCTTCGTGATCGTCGTAGCCGAACACCTGACCGCGCTTGAGATTGCGCCAGTCGGTCTCGATGTGCTCGCGGTCCGGCTTGCGGGCGTGGATGATCACCTGAGTGTCGCCGTGACCAGCCGTACGGGTGGTGAACTCTTCGGCGGCCGGGCGGTGATCGGTCCAGTGCATGCCGAGGTTGCGCCTGGTGATGTGGCTCATCAGGAGCTTGGCCTGCTCCTCACGGGAAAGGGACGAGCCCCGGTTGTTCGTGCCGTGTATCTGAAGGCGGTCCCAGTGCGGCAGGCTGATCGGCATACCCCGGTGGATCTCATCACCGACATTGTCGTAGTGCTCGTCCCAGTCGGTGTAACCGGTCTCGTGATCCTCGGTCGTCTCATAGTCCTGGTGTCGTTCACCGCAGGCCCGGCACTCCCGGTGGCCCTCGTTGACCGAGTGCTCCTCGCCGCACTCGTCGCAGTCCTTGACCTCGTCGTCGGGGTCGGTCTCGGGTTCGGAGTACTTGTCGATCATCCGCTGGTACCAATCGGCCTTGGGCGAGCGGGGCGGGGCGGAGGGCCTGGTGGAGAACAGCTCACCCTGCTCCCAGTCGGCCAGGGAGCGCAGCGAGGCGAAGTGGTGGTCGTCCTCGTCCCAGTCGTCACTGGCCTCGTCGTTGAACGGGTTCTGCGACCACTCGTGCTCCTGGTGCTGGCTCATCGGCACCTCGTCCAGGACCTCGAAGCCCTTC
>Ga0164243_10000738_pt1 | contig 57080 bp, 57 predicted proteins | sample OricompcompostOP_FD_108781 | JGI IMG/M metagenome (GOLD analysis project Ga0164243, IMG submission 108781) | Organic Plus compost microbial communities from Emeryville, California, USA - Original compost - Organic plus compost (OP) | ecosystem: Engineered > Solid waste > Mixed feedstock >... | reverse complement strand
GTTCGAGGTAGGTCTGCAGTTCGGTGGCGTCGCGGCGCGCGTTGGCCACCGCAACCGGGGCGAGGCGTTCGAGCAACCCGGCGGCGGCCTCGGCGGTGCGGGCCGTCTGGTCGGCGATCACGGACGACGCGTGGTCGGGGTGGCCCAGCAGTGCGGCCCGTTCGGCGCGCAGCCGCGCGATCCGCGCCACCACGCCGGAGTTGTCGTTGTCGTTGCCGCGGTTGCCGCGCGAAATCGACGCGGTGAACAGGCGTTCCCGCAGCTTTCGGTTCTCCAGCGACGCCAGCAGCGGCTGCGACGACGGCAGGTTGAGAGTGAGCAGGTAGCCGTCGAGGCCGCGGGCGGCGGCCGCCTCCTTCGCGGCGGCGATCGTGCTGTCGGACAGCCCGGCCAGCTCGGCGCGGTCGGTGACCCGCACGGCGAGGTCGTTGGTGTCGCGCAGCAGGTTCTCCTGGAACCGCGTGGACAGCGTGGACAGCTCTTCGTTGAGCGCGCGCAACCGGTCCTGCTGCGCGGTGTCCAGTCCGGCGCCCGCGCGCTGGAAGTCGGTGTAGGTGCGTTCCAGCAGCCAGGCCGACTCCTCGTCGAGGCCCAGCTGGTCGCGCCGTTCGTACAGGTCGCGGACGCGGGCGAACAGCGCCGCGTCGAGGTGGATGGCGTCGGAGTGCGCGGCGAGCCGGGGCGCGATCCGCGCCTGCAGCTCCTGCCGGGCCGGGTTGGTGTCGGAGGAGGTGAGGTTGAAGAACACCGACGAGACACGCTGCAGCAGCCTGCCGGAGGTGTCCAGCGCGACGATCGTGTTCTCGAAGGTCGGCGGCTCCGGCTTGGACGCGATCGCCTCGATCTCGGCCGCGTGCTCGGCCAGCCCGGCCTCGAACGCGGGGCCGAAGTGCTCGTCGGCGATCCGGTCGAACGGGGGCAGACCGTGCGGCAGGTCGCTCGCCTGCGAGAACGGGTTGTCCGGGGTCATCGCGCGCGGCCCTTCTTCTGTCTCTTCTGTCCTGTCGTGCCCGTCGTGCCCCCGAGCTCGGCATCGGAGGACGTCTTCTTCCGGCCGCGCTTCGGCGCGGGCGGCACCACGCCGGCCAGGTCGCCGCTGTGGTCGTTGACCCGCACCACGAACGGGCGCACCTCGGTGTAGCGCACCACCGACACCGACGCCGGGTCGACCACGATGCGCTGGAACGCGTCGAGGTGCTGGCCCAGCGCGTCGGCCAGGATCGACTTGAGCACGTCGCCGTGGCTGCACAACAGCCACACGGCGTGGTCGCCGTGCTCGGCGCTGATGCGCGCGTCGTGTTCGCGCACCGCGGCGACCGCCCTGGCCTGCATCCCCGCCAGCCCCTCGCCGCCGGGGAACACCGCCGCCGAGGGGTGAGCCTGCACGACCCGCCACAGCGGCTCCTTGACCAGGGTCTTCAGCTCGCGCCCCGTCCAGTCCCCATAGTCCACTTCGGACAGGCGGGGTTCGAGGGTGCGGGTCAGGCCCCGTTCGGCGATCAGCGGGGCGACGGTGTTCTTGCAGCGCAGCATCGGCGAGCACACGACCTCGGCGAGCGGGACCCCGGCCAGCCGCTCCACGAGCGCACGCGCCTGGGCGCGGCCGGTGTCGTCCAGCCCGACCTTGGGAGTCCGTCCGGCCAGCACGCCCGACCCGTTGGCGGTCGAGCGGCCGTGCCGGAGCAGGATCACGGTAGCCACGTGGCCAACCTACATGGCCGGACCCGCGTTCGGATCAAGGACACCGGTGCTCACCAGCGCGATCAGCAGCGCACCGAGGGCGATCCGGTAGATGACGAACGGCACGTAGCTCTTGGTCTTGATGTAGTTCATCAGCCACGCGATCACCAGGTAACCGACGCCGAAGGCGACCAGGGTGGCCAGGATCGTCGGCCCCCACTGGGGGCTGTCCCCACCGCCGATGTCGGTCAGCTTGTACAGGCCCGACCCGAACACGGCCGGCAGGGCCAGCAGGAACGCGTACTCGGCGGCCTCGGCGCGGGTGTAGCCGAGGAACAGGCCCGCGGTGACGGTGCCGCCGGAACGGGAGACCCCGGGGATCAGGGCCATGGCCTGGGCGAACCCGTAACCGATGCCGTGCGGAACGGTGAGGTGGTCCAGGGTCCGGTACTGGCGCCCGACGCGGTCGGCGATGAGCAGCAGCACACCGAACACGATCAGCGTGGTGGCGGTGAGGCGCAGGTCACGGAAGGCGTGGTCGATGGCGTCCTGGAACAGCAGGCCCAGCACCACGATCGGCAGCGAACCGACGATGATCAGCCAGCCCAGCCGCGCGTCCGGGTGGCGGCGCCACTCGGGGCGGTACAGCGAGCGCCACCAGGCCGCGAGGATGTGACCGATCTTCTTCGAGAAGTAGAGGATCACCGCGAGCTCGGTGCCGATCTGGGTGACCGCGGTGAACGCCGCACCGGGGTCGTCCCAGCCGGCCAGCGCGGCGGTGATGCGCAGGTGGGCACTGGAAGAGATCGGCAGGAACTCGGTCAGCCCCTGGACGAGGCCGAGGACGAGCGATTCGAACCAGCCCATGCTCACCGGGCCTTCGGGGAAGTCAGTCGCGTTCGCACGGTGGGAGAGGCTATCGGCGGCGCCCGCGGCGGCCTGAGGCGCCTTCGTCAACGTCCGGGGCTGTCGATGGTCGACTCCTCCCGGCCCCTTACTCTTCGTGCATGCAGAAGCGACAGCTGGGCAGGTCGGGGTTGCGGGTCTCCCGGATGGCGCTCGGCACGATGTCCTGGGGCGCGGAAACCGACGCGGACGAGGCAGCCAGCCAGCTCGTCGCGTTCGTCGAGGCGGGCGGCACCCTCGTCGACACGGCCGACATCTACTCCGCGGGCGAGGCGGAGCGCATTCTCGGCGGTCTGCTGGGCGATCTGGTGCCGCGCGACGAGATCGTCGTGGCGACCAAGGCCGTCGCGCGGCGCACCGACGGCCCGTTCGGCGGCGGCGCCTCCCGGGGCGCGCTGCTGTCGGCGCTGGAGGGCTCGCTGCGGCGGCTGGGCGTGGACCACCTCGACCTGTGGCAGTTGCACGCGTGGGACGAGTCGGTGCCGCTGGAGGAGACCCTGTCGGCGCTGGACCACGCGGTGACCTCCGGCAAGGTCCGCTACACCGGGGTGTGCAACTACGCGGGCTGGCAACTGGCCACGGCCGCCGCGACGGGGGGTGCCGCTCTGGTCGCCACGCAGGCCGAGTACTCCCTGGTGGAGCGCGGTGTGGAGCGGGAGCTCGTGCCCGCGGCGCGCTACCACGGGCTGGGGTTGCTGCCGTGGGCGCCGCTGGGCCGCGGGGTGCTGACCGGCAAGTACCGGCACGGCACCCCGGCCGATTCGCGCGGCGCGACGCCGGAGTATGCCGGGTACGTCGAGCAGCACCGCACCGACCGGGCGGCGCGGATCGTCGAGGCGGTGGCCACCGCGGCCGACGGGCTCGACGTGTCGCCGCTGGTCGTGGCGCTGGCGTGGGTGCGGGACCGGCCCGGGGTGGTGGCGCCGGTGGTGGGGGCGCGCGACACCGGGCAGCTCACCGGGTCGCTGGCGGCGGAGGAGATCTGCCTGCCGGTGGCGATCTCCTCGGCGCTCGACGACGTGAGCGCGATCGAGTTCGGCTACCCCGAGCGGGGCACGAAGTGAACCTGCGGCGCCGGGCACGTGACGGCGCGGCGTTTTCCGGGGATGCTGGAGACAACGCAGGGACACGATCCGGAGGTCTAGTGCGCAGGTCCGCCACCGTGGGCACCGGTGCCGTGCTGGCGTGCGCGCTGGCGCTCACCGGGTGCTCGTCCCAGCCCGGCGAGGGATCGGACACGCTGCAGGTGGTGGACAACCCGGTGGCGGCCACCGCGGCGGTGTCCCCGCCGCCGTCCGCGGCGCCGGCCGGCGCCGTGATCGACGTGCCGGGCCCGGTGTCCGCCGTCGCCGCCGACGCGGCCAGCGGCCTGATCGCCGCCGCCGTGCCGGACGCGGTGCTGTTGCTGCGCACCGACGACCCGGCGGCCTCGCCCGTTCGCGTGCCGATGCCCGGCCCCGTCACCCAGTTGCGGGTCTCGGGCGGGGTGCTGCTGGCCACCGTGCCGTCCGCGGGGCAGGTCGCGCGGATCTCGCTGCCCGACGGGCGGGTGAGCGCGCTGACCGTGGCCGGGCAGCCCGCGGGCGCCGTCGTCGAGGGCGCCCGGACACTGGTGGCGGTCCGCGACCGCAAGGCCGTCGACGTGTTCACCGGCGACCGGCTCACCGCGACCATCGTGGGGCAGCTCTACAGCGCTGACGACGTGGTGGAGGCGGGCGGCGAGACCGTCGTGCTGGACGAGCTGCGCACCGCGGTGTTCTCCGTCGACGTCGACGGCGGCACCATGGCGGAGGGGCTGCGCGCCGGCGACGGCGCCACCAACGTGGTGGCCGACTCGTTCGGCCGCGTGCTGGTGGCCGACACCCGCGCCGGGGCCCTGCTGGCGTTCTCCACCGGACCGCTGTTGCTGCGGCAGCGGTACCCGGTTCCCGGCGGGCCGTACGGGCTCGCCTACGACGCGCAGCGCGCGCTGGCGTGGGTGACGCTCACCGAGCGCAACGAGGTCGTCGGCTTCGACGTGCGCGGCGGCGAGCCGGTCGAGAAGTACCGTTTCCCGACGGTCCGGCAACCGGATTCGGTTACCGTCGAGGAGCGGAGCGGGCGGGTGGCCGTCGGTTCCGCGGCGGGAGGAGGGGTCCAGGTGATCCAGCCATGACGCACCAGGAGGCGGTGGTCGACGAGGACTGGGAGTACCGCCGGCTGCAGCTGCCGCCCGGCGTCTCCCGGCGGGCGGCTGCGACGCAGCTGTCGATCAACGCCGAGTACGGCGGCTGGGAGTTGTCGACGGTTCGGCTCTACTCCGACGGCACCCGGCGGGTGTGGCTGCGCCGCAAGCGGCAGCCCGCGTCCGTCCTGCCCGAGGTCCTGATCTGACCGCCCGCGTTCCTCAGGCGGCGCGGAAGAACCGGTCCAGCACGCGGGTGCCGAACTTGAGCGAGTCCACCGGCACCCGCTCGTCCACGCCGTGGAACAGGCCGGAGAAGTCCAGGTCGGCGGGCAGCTTGAGCGGGACGAACCCGAAGTTGCGGATGCCCAGCTTGTGGAACGACTTGGCGTCGGTGCCCCCGGAGAGCATGTAGGGCAGCACCTGCGCGCCGGGGTCCTCGGCGACGAGTGAGGCGGTCATCGCGTCGACGAGCGCGCCGTCGAAGGTGGTCTCCACCGGCGGGAGCTCCATCCACTCCTTCTCGATGTCCGGGCCGAGGATCTCGTCGAGTTCGCGGTCGAAGGCCTCCATCCGGCCGGGCAGGATGCGGCAGTCCACGGCGGCCTCGGCGACCGAGGGGATCACATTGGACTTGTAGCCCGCGGTGAGCATGGTGGGGTTGGCGGTGTCGCGCAGCGTGGCGCCGATCATGCGGGAGATGTTGCCGAGCTTGGCGACGGCACCGTCGATGTCGTCCTCGGGGAAGTCCCAGCCGGTGATCTCGGTGACGCCGGCGAGGAACTCGCGGACGGAGTCGGTGAGCACGAGCGGGAACCGGTGCTGCCCGAGGCGCGCGACCGCGGCGGACAGTTTGGTGACGGCGTTGTCGCGGTGGATCATCGAGCCGTGCCCGGCGGTGCCGCGCACGCGCAGCTTCATCCACCGGATGCCCTTCTCCGCGGTCTCCACCAGGTAGGTGCGGGTGTCGTCCTTGAGGTTGACGGAGAAGCCGCCGACCTCGCTGATCGCCTCGGTGGCGCCCTCGAACAGGTCCCGCCGGTTGTCCACCAGCCACTGGGCGCCGAACTTTCCGCCCGCCTCTTCGTCGGCGAGGAACGCGAAGATGATGTCCCGCGGCGGCACGATGCCCTCGCGCTTGTAGTGGCGCGCGAGCGCCAGCATGATGCCGAGCATGTCCTTCATGTCGACCGCGCCGCGTCCCCACACGTAGCCGTCCTGCACCGCGCCGGAGAACGGGTGCACCGACCACTCGGAGGGGTCGGCGGGCACGACGTCGAGGTGGCCGTGCACGAGCAGCGCGCCCCGGCTCGGGTCGGCGCCGTCCAGGCGGGCGAACACGTTGTGCCGGTCGCGCCCGCCGGATTCGACGTAGGTGATGTCGTAACCGACCTCGGTGAGCTTCTCCGCGACGAACTCCGCCGCCGCCTTCTCCCCCACCAGCGTGTCCGGGTCGCCGGTGTTGGTGGTGTCGATGCGGATCAGCTCGCTGGTCAGCGTGACGGCCTCGTCGGCCGCGGTTTCGATGCTCACCCCGACATTCCTATCATCACGCCCGGCCGGACCGGTCAGGGCCGGGAGCCGATCCCGGTGCTCACCTCGTGCAGGCGACGGCCCGCGCTGTCCGGTGCCAGTGGCGGGGTGTCCGCGCCCGCGCCGCGGCGCAGACCGGCGAGGAACTCGCCGATCGCGTCGAGCGCGGAGTACCGCGGGATCCAGCCGAGCTCGTCGCGGGCGCGGGTGGTGTCCATCAGCGGCAGGCGGAGCACCGTGTCGAGCAGCCCGGGCGAGGCGGGCAGCAGGTGCGCGTACCAGCCCGCGGCCACCGCGGTCCGCAGCGCCCACGCCGGCACGCGCACCGGACGGGCGCCCAGCACCCGGGACAGCGACTGCGCGTCGATCACCGGGTCGGCCGCCACGTTGACCGCGCCGTGCACGTCGGAGCGGGCGGCGAGCCGGAACGCCTCGCCGATGTCGGCGGAGTGCACCGCTTGCAGACGCAGACCTGGCACGTCCGGAACGACCGGGACGAGCGAGGGGCGCGCCAGGACACCGGGGATGAACGGCCCGCCGAACAGGCGCCGCTGGGACGTGGCGGCTTCGCGTTTGAAGATGAACCCCGGCCGGATGCGCACCACCCGCAGCCCGGGGTGCTCGCGCTCGAACCCGTCCAGGTAGCGCTCCAGGTAGGCCTTCTCCCGCGGGTACGCGGCGCCGGGCCAGCCGTGGGTGGGCCAGCTCTCCGGCACGGCGCGGTCCTTCGGGCCCGGCGAGTACGCGCCGACCGAGGAGGAGTACACCAGCGCGGGCACGTTCTCCCGCGCCACGGCCTCGAACACACCGATCGCGCCGAGCACGTTGTTGCGCCAGGTCACGGCCGGGTCGTGGGTGGGCTGGAACAGCCACCCCAGGTGGATCACGACGTCGGCGCCGCGCACGACCCCGTCGATCCGGCCCCGCGCGGCGTCGGCGGTGCGCCACTCCAGCTTCGGCACCGTCCAGGCGGGTGCGCGGCGCGCGACCCCGACGATCGAGGCGACGCCGGGGTCGCGGCTGAGCGCCTCGACGGTGCTGGTGCCGATGTTGCCGCTGGCTCCGGTGACGACCACGCGCAGGTTCATGCGGCGGCAGATACCCGGTGGCCGGTGAGATCAACCGTCGCGTTTGGCGGGGCGGGCAGCGGGGATCCCTCGGGGGCGGGTGAGGAAGGAGTGTGCCGTGGGACAACCACCGCAGCAGCAGCAACCGCCGGGTGACACCGGCGAGATGCGGCCCCGGCCGCGGGACCGGATGGACGGCTACACCGGGCGCGGACTGTTGCGCGACCGGCGTGCCCTGGTGACCGGGGGCGATTCCGGGATCGGGCGAGCCGTGGCGATCGCGTTCGCCAAGGAGGGCGCCGACGTCGCGATCGCCTACCTCGACGAGCACGCCGACGCGGAGGAGACGGCCGAGCTGGTGCGCGCGGAGGGCCGCCGTTGCCTGCTCCTGCCCGGCGACCTGGCCTCGCGCGAGCAGTGCCGCACGGTCGTGGACGACACCGTGCGCGAGTTCGGCGGTCTGGACGTGCTGGTCAACAACGTGGCCACGCAGCAGGAGCTGCAGTCACCGGAGGAGCTGACCGACGAGCAGTGGACTCACACGTTCGACGTGAACGTGCACAGCTACTTCCGGGTGACGCACGCGGCCCTGCCGCACCTGGGTGAGGGCGCCTCGATCGTGAACACCGCGTCGGTGAACGGGTTGCGCGGCAACAAGTCCCTCATCGACTACTCCGCCACCAAGGGCGCGGTGATCGCCTGGACCTACTCGATGGCGCAGGCGCTGGCCGACCGCGGCATCCGGATCAACGCGGTCGCGCCCGGTCCGGTGTGGACGCCGCTGATCCCGGCGACGATGTCGGAGGGTCACGTCGAGAAGTTCGGGCAGCAGGTGCCGATGGGCCGGGCGGCGCAGCCGGACGAGCTGGCCCCGTCGTTCGTGTTCTTCGCCGCGAACCAGTTGTCGTCGTACTACACCGGTGAGGTGCTCGCCGCCCTGGGCGGCGAGACGCTGCCGGGCTGACGGGGACGTTTGCCCGCGAAGCGTCGCGGGAAACCGTGCCGCAGACACCGACACGACAGGAGGTGCTCCGATGCCTGGACGTGAGGCCATGCCCAGCACGGTGAAGCGCTCGTCGAAGAAGGCGCAGGACACCTGGGTGGAAACGCACGACTCCGCCGTCGAGACCTACGGCGAGGGGCGGCGCGCCCACCAGACGGCCTACGCCTCGCTGAAGCATTCGTTCGAGAAGGTGGGCGACCACTGGGAGGAGAAGGGCCGCAAGGGTCCTTCGGACGAGCAGGCCCGCCGCGGCGCGGGCGGCAAGTCCACGAAGACGGCGGGCGGCGTGGACGCCAAGGCCAGCAAGCAGCACCTGTACGACGTGGCCAAGAAGCTCGACATCAAGGGCCGTTCGTCGATGAACAAGGACGAACTGGTCAAGGCGATCGACAAGGCCAACCACCGCAAGACCGCCAAGTCGCGCAACTGACCCGCGTGCCACGCGAGGGGCCCGGCCGGCTCGTCCGGCTGGGCCCCTCGTCACGCCGGGGGCAGGGTGGGTCTGCCGCGCCGCTCGATGCGGTGGCATGCCGCGCGCGGCACGCGCCAGTCCAGCCGCGCGGCGGTGCTGCGCTCGAGTTTGGCGAGCACGTGCCGCGCCGCGCCCAGCGCAGCCTCCTGTTCGGCCGCGGTGGTGGCGCCGTCGGCGAGTTCGAGGAGCTTGATGCCCTGGTTGATCAGGGCCCGCTCGTCGGCGGTGAAGCGAGACGCGCGGAGCCGGTCGGCCGCTTCCCCGGCCGCGGCCCACGCTCGGTCGGCGTCCTGGGTGGCGGCGATGAACGCCTTGGCCACGTCGATGGGCGGGAAGGTGTCGGTGTGCAACGCCATCGCCGTGTGGAAGGCCTCGATGAACCGCGCGGTCGAGGGCACCGCCGGATCGGCGAGCGCGGGACGGCGCAGGACCTGCAGCGGATCGGATTCGAAGGCGCCGTACTCCCCCGCGACCCGCGCGTACCGCCTCCGCGCCGAGTCCCACAGCACCCGCAGCGAGTCGGCCGCGTCGGGGGCGTCCACCGGTCGCGCCGGCCGCCGGGGCGGCGTGGGATGGGCTCGCGCGTGCCACCGCTGGTACATCGCCGCGCGGGAGTAGGACGCGGCCAGCACCCAGACGAGCACCAGGATGGGCCAGATCAACGCTCCCAGGTCTTGGTAGGGCATGGCGGCTCCCTCACCCGGCGGGCGCCCGGTACGGGTGCCCTGTCCCCATGATGCGCCTGGTCGCCGTCAACGGTCTCGCCCGCGCGCCGGGGTGGAATGCACCACAACCCCGTCGAGCCGGTCCCTGGCAGAATCCGGGGCACCTGCACGACGAGGACGAGGAGCGCCGATGGGGCCGCTGGCCGGGATCAAGGTACTGGAGCTGGCGGGTATCGGCCCGGGGCCGCACGCCGCGATGGTGCTGGCCGACCTCGGGGCCGACGTGGTGCGCGTCGAGCGGCCCTCGGGCGGGTTGCAGGTGCTGCCACCCGAGGCGCGGGACCACATGCTGCGTGGCCGCCGTTCCGTCGCGGCCGACCTGAAGTCGCCGAAGGGCCGGGAACTGGTCGGAGCGCTGGTGGACAAGGCGGACGTGCTGCTGGAGGGCTTCCGCCCGGGGGTGGCCGAGCGGTTGGGCGTGGGACCGCAGGACTGCTTCGCGCGCAACCCGCGCCTGGTGTACGGCCGGATGACCGGGTGGGGCCAGGACGGTCCGCGCGCCCAGCAGGCCGGGCACGACATCAACTACATCTCGCTGACCGGTGCGCTGCACGCGGTCCGCGACACCGCGGGCAAGCCGATCCCGCCGTTGAACCTGGTGGGTGATTTCGGTGGCGGTTCGATGTTCCTGGTCACCGGGGTACTGGCGGCGCTGGTGGAGCGGGACCGTTCGGGCCGTGGCCAGGTGGTGGACGCGGCGATGGTCGACGGCGCGAGTGTGCTGATGCAGATGGTGTGGGCGCTGCGCGCGCAGGGCGCGTGGTCGGACGAGCCCGGCACGAACCTGCTGGACACCGGTTGCCCCTACTACGACACCTACCGGTGCGCCGACGGCCGCTGGGTCGCGGTGGGCGCGCTGGAGAAGCAGTTCTACGCCGAGTTGCTCACCGGGCTGGGGCTCGACGGTGAGGACCTGCCCGCGCAGGGTGACCGGGACGGGTGGCCGACGCTGCGGCAGCGGTTCACCGAGGTGTTCGCCACCCGGACCCGCGACGAATGGTCCGAGGTGTTCGCGGGCACCGACGCGTGCGTGACGCCGGTGCTGACGCCGGCCGAGGCGACCCGCGACGAGCACGTGACCGCCCGCGGGTCGCTGCGGGAGCTCAACGGCGCGGTGCAGGCCGCTCCGGCCCCGCGGTTCTCCCGCACACCCGTGGGAGATCCGGCGTCGCCGCCGGCACCGGGTTCGGACACCGATGCGGTGATCCGGGACTGGTGTGGTTAGCCCGCCCCGGGTGGTGGGTACGTTGAGCACATGAGTTCTGCGATCGATCTCCACGGTGACCCCCACGTCGAGCGCTACTTGGAGACCAACGGTGAGGTCGGGTACCACTGGCGTAACGGGACGACGATCCTGATCCTGTTCACGACCGGCCGGAAATCGGGTGAGCAGCGCAGGCACGCGCTGATCTACCGCGAGCACGAGGGCGCCTACGTCGTGGTGGCCTCCAAGGGCGGGGCGGAGGCGTCGCCGGCGTGGTTCGTCAACCTCCAGGCCGATCCGAACGTGGAGGTGCAGATCAAGGGTGAGCGCTTCCGCGCCACCGCACGGGTGGCCACGCCCGAGGAAAAGCCCGCGTTGTGGGCGAAGATGACCGAGGTGTGGCCGGACTACGACGAGTACCAGAAGAAGACCTCGCGGGAGATCCCGGTGGTCGTGCTCGAGCGCACGTCCTGATCGTCCCCGCCTGACCCGGCCCGCGTGGCCGGGTCAGGATCGCGGCAGCCCGACCTGATCGGGCACCACGCGTACCAGGTCGCGCAGCCACGCGTCGGTGTCGTCGGGCCACCACCGTCCCGAGGGCAGCCGCGGCAGCGCGTCCCGCACGGCGGACGCCTTCGCCGCCACCGGCACCACCCGGCTCGGGGCGGCTGCGGCGAGCACACCGAGCCACCAGTGTTTCCCGGTGGGCGGCAGGGCTTCCGGGTCGAGCACGAGGTAGTAGTCGGGTAGCAGCGCGGTGCCGGACCGCAGACCCGTCAGCGCGGTTTCGATCGCGACCTCGAGCGTGCCCGGTTCGGTGGTGCGGTCGAAGAACGCCGCCCACGCCGCTCCGACGGCGGCCAGGGGGTCCGCGCCGTGCAGCACGTAGGCGGCGGGTGAGGCCAGTGCGGCGGGTTCGCCCGACTGTGCCACGTGGACGTTCGCCAGACCGTCGAGGTAGGCCAGGACGGCCTCGCTCCCGGTGCCGGCGAGCACGACGACAGTGCTGTTCGGCCTTGCCATGTCCGCCAATCTACCGGCGCCGCGGCTCACAGCAGGCGGCGTTGCACCACGTCCGCGATCACCGCATTGACGACCTGCGCCACGTCCCCGCTTCCCGGCGGGACCCCGTCGCGGCCCGCGAAGAGCAGGTGGCCCGCGCCGACCAGGGACAGGGCGAGCGAGCCGGTGTCGGCGTCGGCCGCGATGCGGCCCAGTTCGCATTCGTCGGCGAGGTAGGCGGCGAGCATCGCGGCGGCCTCGGTCAGCACCGGGACGCCCGGCCAGGCACGCCGCAGCCGCGCGCGCAGCTCGTCGCGGAACACGACGAGACCGACGATGCCCACCGCGACCGGGTCGAACAGTTCGGTGAGCGCGGCGGTCAGGTTGTCGCCGACCGTACTGGTGCCCGCGGCCGCGCGCAGCCCGGCAGCCTGGTCCTCCAGTCGCGCGATGCGTTCCCGCACCAGCTCGGCGAGGAAGTCGTCGAAGTCGGCGAAGTGCCGGTGCAGGACACCTTTCGCGCAGTCCGCCTCGGCGGTGACGGCGCGGCTGGTCAGCGCCGACGGGCCGTCCCGGCGCAGGATCCGTTCAGCGGCACCGAACAGGCGCCGGCGCGGGTCCTGCAGGTGCACCCCGGTGGGCACGTGCTCATTCCCTCCTTGAACCAGTGGGCATGCGCCCACTAACGTGGGCACATGCCCACTTTACCGCATGAGGAGCGCCGCATCGCCGAGTCCTTCGGCAGCGATCCCGCCGCCTACGACCGGTCCCGGCCCCCGTATCCGGACGAGCTGATCCGTCGCCTCACCGCACCCGAGGTGCTCGACGTCGGCAGCGGCACCGGCATCGTCGCCCGTCAGCTCCAGGCCACGGGCGCCCACGTGCTCGGCGTCGACCCCGACGCGCGCATGGCCGAGCACGCCCGCTCCACCGGCGTCGACACCGAGGTGGCCACCTTCGAGGACTGGGACCCCGCCGGGCGGACGTTCGACGCCGTGGTGGCGGGCCAGTCCTGGCACTGGGTGGACCCGCAGCGGGGCCTGGCCACCGTGGCCGAGGTGCTGCGCCCCGGCGGCCGTTTCGCCGTGTTCGCGCACGCCTACGCCGCGCCACCCGAGGTCGGGCGTGCCCTCGCCGACGCGCTCGCCCGTGCGGTCCCGGACTCGCCGGTGAACCCGGGCGCGACCGCCGACCCGGTCGCGATCTACCAGGCGGGTTTCGCGCGTGTCGCCGACCGGATCCGCGACACCGGCCGGTTCACCGAACCCGAGCAGTGGCGGTTCGACACCGACCGCAGCTACACCCGCGACCAGTGGTTGGCGCAGCTGGCCACCACCGGCGCCCTCACCCCGCTCACGGCCGATCAGCGCACGGACATCCTCGGCCACGTCGGCGCCGCGATCGACGCACTCGGCGGCGGCTTCACCATTCCGCTCACCACCCTCGCGGTCACCGCGACACGCGACGCGCGGTGAACAGCAGCGACGGTGACCGCGCAGCAGCACCTGCACCGCATCCAGCGGTAGCGTGCCGATGCCGGCGAGCGTGTCGGCCAGGCAACCGCAGGAACGGCTCGCACCGGCAGCGGACTGCCCGCGGGCACCGACCTGGAACCGCCGCGAGTGGCGCCGAGGTCAACGAATGCCGCGTGCCGGCGTCGTTCATCGCCCACAACCCAGCCAGGCCGGGCTCCCGCAGCCACCCCATCGCGACACGCGGCACGGATCGCGATCACCGTCCGCCGGAGCCACGAGTGCCGGACCAGACCCCCGTACACGGCGGCGAACATCGTGCCCGGGACGCCCCCCGGCACCGGGTCCGGTCCGTGAGGGCGTCCTGCTCGCCGCTGATCACGTCACCACCTGACCGCCACACCTGCATCGGCGCCGCTACCAGCCTCGTCCGCCACCGGGCCACCGAAACAGCACCTGCTCACCGCTCGCGGCTCAGGCGCTCCCGCTGCCCCGCCACCACATACCGCGGGTCCTTCGTGGACTCCACACCGGCCTCGAACACCCCGAACCGCTGCAGCGCGCTCCCCGCCAGCAGCGCCAGCCCCGACAACGCCGACAACACCCGGCTGCGCCGCCCGGCCACGGCACCCACCGCGCCGCCCACCGTCAGGTACTCCGACCACGTCCGCAGCCGGTGCGCCTTGCCCGTCGTGTACGCCTGCGACGTCACCCCCAGCCGCTGATCCACCACCTTCGACGCGGCGACCTCCGCCGCCGCACCCAGCACGGCCAGCCGCCGCGCCGGGCCCGCCTGCCCCACCGGAGTCCACACCAGACCCCACCCGGCGCCGCTCGCCGCCGCGGAACCGGTGAACACGAACGGCAACTGCCGGTGCGCGTCCTGCCACGCGGGCACGGCCGTCTGCGACAACAACACCGACGTGTACGACGCGACGCCGGGCGCCATCGTCGCCGCCCACAACCCCGCAGGACGTGCCGCCGCCCGCACCAGCCGCCCCAGCGGCGTGCCCCGCCACCGCGCCGGCACCAGCTCCGCCACCGCGGCCAACCCCGCACCCGGCCCGTACGCCACCAGGATCCAGGTGCCCACGCTCATCGGCGAACTCGGCTTCGCCACCCGCAACATGTGCAGGAACCGCTCCGGCCGCCCCAGATCCGCCACCAGCAGGTACATACTCGCCCCGAGCGCACCCAGCGACCCCAGGCGGCTCACCGTCCGCAGCACCGGACGCCCTGTCAGGTCGGCACCCGCGCCGAGCACCGCCGCCCCCGCCGACAACCCGCCCGTGAACAGGTAGGCCGGGATCTTCCACTCCCACACCGGCGGCTTGAGCACCGGACGCCCGTAATACGACCGGAACTCCGCCCGCGGTACCGCGACCTGTTCCTTCATTCACCCGCCCCGTCCGAAGAACACCGACACCGCCGCAGCCACGAACGCCGACGCCGCCACACCCGCGTACTTCCACATCGACCCCGCGAACCGGGTCGGCACCACCGGATCCGGCGGCAGACCGTACACCTCCGGCTCGTCCAGCAACAGGAAGAACGCCCCGTCACCGCCCACCCCGTCGTCCGGGTCCTCGCCGTACAACCGCGCCTCGGCAACCCCCGCCTCGTGCAACGCGTCCACCCGCCGCGCGGCGCGCTCCCGCAACTCGTCCAACGGGCCGAACTGGATCGAATCCGTCGGGCACGCCTTCGCGCACGCCGGCTCCAGCCCATCCCGCAACCGGTCGTAGCACAGCGTGCACTTCCACGCCCGGCCGTCGTCCTCCCGGCGGTCGATCACCCCGTACGGACAGCCCGACACGCAATACCCGCACCCGTTGCAGATGTCCGGCTGCACCACCACCGACCCGAACTCGGTGCGGAACAACGCCCCCGTCGGACACACGTCCAGACACCCGGCGTGCGTGCAGTGCTTGCACACATCCGAACTCATCAACCACCGGAAATCCGTCCGGGTCTGCTCGCCACCGGAAGCACCAGGCAGGTCGAACGACGGCAACCCGAGCTCCACCGGCTCCGGCGACACCGCACCCGGCCGCTCCTGCTCCACGAACGCCACGTGCCGCCACGAGTTCGCCCCCAGCTCCCCCGTGTTATCGAACGACATGCCCAACAGATCGAACCCGTCGTCGGGCACCCCGTTCCACTCCTTGCACGCCACCTCGCACGCCTTGCAGCCGATGCACACCGACGTGTCGGTGAAAAACCCCACTCGCGGCGGGTGCTGCGCATACCCCGCCTCACCGGCCGGATCGTCCAGACGGCCATGGAAGCTGTTCGCCATCACCCCTCCGATCCCCGGGAGGTATCCAGGTGGGTCCCGGTCTCCAGCGTGATCCCGGCCCGCTCCCGGTACTCCGCCAGGTACGCCGGCAGCGCCGGCCCCCGCGGACGACGCCCCGGCCGGATGTCGCACGTCGCGACCTTGCTCTCCTGGATGAACACGTTCGGATCGACCACCACGCCGAACAGGTCGTTCACCACGTCACCGGCCACCAGACCCGTCTGCCCCCAGTGGTAGGGCAGCCACACCTGGTGCACCACCCGGTCCTCGATCCGCAACGGCCGCATCCGCTCCGTCACCAGCACCCTGGCCTCCACCGCCGCCCGGCTCGTCACCACGTGCGCCCAGTCCAGGTGCACCAGCCCGCGCTCGGCCGCCAGCTCCGGCGACACCTCCACGAACAACTCCGGCTGCAACTCGGCCAGGTACGGCAACTGACGACTCATCCCGCCCGCCGTGTGGTGCTCGGTCAACCGCGCCACCGAGAACACGAACGGGAACACCTCACTGTGCAGCTCCGGCGGCGACGGGTTCGACGGGTTGTCCGCCCGCGGGTACACCTTGCGCGCCGGATTGCCCTGCTGCCCGTACAACGGGTTGCGCACCGGCGACTCGTGCGGCTCGTAGTGCGTCGGCAACGGCCCGTCCAGCACCCCGTTCGGCGCGAACAACCAGCCCTTCCCATCGGCTTGCATGATGAACGGATCGTCACCGCACAACGCCTCCGGACCCGACGCACCCGGTGCCGGCCGGTAGTCCGGCGGCTTCGTCGCCTCGAAATCCGGCACGTCGAAACCGGTCCACTCACCCTTGCCGGCGTCCCACCACACCAGCTTCTTGCGCTCGCTCCACGGCCTGCCCCGCGGGTCCGCCGACGCCCGGTTGTACAGCACCCGGCGGTTCATCGGCCACGTCCAGCCCCACTCCGACTCGTACGGCCCCTGCTCGGTGTGCGGCTTGCGCCGCGCGGCCTGGTTCACCTCGTCGGCGAACACCCCGCTGTAGATCCAGCACCCGCACGCCGTGCTGCCGTCCGACTTCAGCTCCGGGTACCCGGTCAACGCGCGATCCCGCGCCAGGTCCACCCCGTTGATCCGGCGCAACACATCCGCACCGGAGGGCTCGTCGCCGTCCTCCAACCGGTAGTCCCACCACAGGTCCAGCACCGGCCGGTCCCGCTCATCGGACGACCCCGCCAGCTTCTCCTTCAGAATCCGGCCCAGGTGGTAGAAGAACCACAGCTCCGACCGCTGGTCACCCTTCGGCTCGACCGCCTTGTCCCGCCACTGCAGCATCCGCTGCGTCTGCGTGAACGTGCCCGACTTCTCCACGTGCGAGGCCGCCGGGAAGAAGAACACCTCCGTACGGCACCGCTCCGGCACGATCTCCCCGGTCTCCACCTCCGGCGAGTCCTTCCAGAACGTCGCGCTCTCGATCATCGCCAGGTCACGCACCACCAGCCAGTCCAGGTTCGCCATCCCCAGCCGCTGCAACCGGCCGTGCGCCGACCCCACCGCCGGGTTCTGCCCCAGCAGGAAGTACCCGAACACCTTCCCGTCGATCATGTCCATGACCGTCCGGTACGTCCCGTGATCACCGTTGATCCGCGGCAGGTACTCGAAACACCAGTCGTTGTCCGCCGTGGCGTGCTCGCCCCAGTACTCCTTCAACAACGACACCAGGTACGCGTCGGCGTTACGCCAGAAACCCTTCTGCCGGTCGCCCCGCACCAGCTGCAGATAGCTGTCGATGCCCTCGTGCGAGGTGTCCGGCATCGGCAGGTACCCCGGCAGCAGGTTGAACAACGTCGGGATGTCCGTCGACCCCTGGATCGACGCGTGCCCCCGCAACGCGAACACCCCGCCACCCGGGCGCCCGATGTTGCCCAGCAGCAACTGGATGATCGAACCCGCCCGGATGTACTGCGCACCCATCGAGTGCTGCGTCCAGCCCACGCTGTACACCAGCGCCGCCGTCCGCTCCCGGCCCGAGTTCTCCGTCCACGCCCGGCACACCTCGTCGAACAACTCCCGCGGCACCCCGCACACCCGCTCCACCATCTCCGGCGTGTACCGCGCGAAGTGCCGCTTGAGGATCTGGAACACGCACCGCGGGTGCTCCAACGAGGGGTCGGCCGCGATCTCGTCCGCACCGCCCTCCAGCGGCGGGCCACCCGACCCGTGCTGGTACGGCGACGACTGCTCCCGCGCCCGCTCGCCACGCCCCTCCCGCGCCGTGGCGCTCTCGTAGTGCCAGCTCGCCGGATCGTAGGACCCCGACTCCGGGTCGTACCCGCTGAACAACCCGTCCAGGTCCTCGGTGTCGGCGAACTCCTCCCGCACCAGGAACGGCGCGTTCGTGTAAGCCTCCACGTACTCCCGGAACTCCAGCCCGTTCGACAGGATGTGGTTGATCACCCCGCCCAGGAACGCGATGTCGGTACCCGCCCGCAACGGCACGTGCCGATCCGCCAGTGCGCTCGTCCGGGTGAACCGCGGATCGATGTGGAACACCGTCGCGCCCCGAGCCTTGGCCTCCACCACCCACTGGAACCCCACCGGGTGCGCCTCGGCCATGTTCGAACCCATGATGATCACGCAATCAGCGTTGACCAGGTCCTGCTGGTAATCCGTCGCGCCACCGCGACCGAAGGAAGCTCCCAGACCGGGAACCGTGGCGGAGTGTCAAATGCGGGCCTGGTTCTCGATCTGAATCGCGCCCAGAGCCGTGAACAACTTCTTGATCAGGTAGTTCTCTTCGTTGTCCAGCGTCGCGCCACCCAGACTCGCCAGCCCCATCGTCCGCCGCAGCGGGGCGCCGTGCTCGTCGCTGGCCTGCCAGCCCCTGCGCCGCGCGTCCAGCACCCGGTCGGCGACCATGTCCATCGCCGTCGCCAGGTCCAGCTCCTGCCACTGCGTCGCGTACGGCGCGCGGTAGAGCACCTTCTCCTGCCGCTGCGGGCCGGTCACCAGCTGCTTGCTCGCCGACCCCTTCGGGCACAACCGCCCCCGCGAGATCGGCGAATCCGGGTTGCCCTCGATCTGGACGACCCGCTCGTCCTTCACGAACACCTTCTGCGCGCACCCCACCGCGCAATACGGGCACACCGAGTCGACCACCCGGTCGACGGAGGCGGTGCGCGGCATCAGGGCATCCGACCGCACGGACTGCGCCGCCCGGCCTCGCCCCAGCCGGTCGCCGCCGGTCAGCTGCCGGTACACCGGCCACGACCGCAACCAGTCACCGACGCCCATCGCCCACCTCCTCGACGCTCACGTTCCCCACCGGACCGCCCGGCAAACCCGCACGATCAATCTTCGTGGGTCGCGGCCCCCGCGTCCAGCCGGGAGTGGTACCGCTGCCGGGCCTCGCGCACGAGGTCCTCGGATATCCACGCGATCGGCTCGACATCCACCAGCAACGGCTCGTTGTCCGGCCCGAAGTCCACCTCCGTGCCCTTCAGCACCCACGGCCGCGCCCCCTCCTTCGTCTGGTGCAGGTACTGGCAGATCCGCCGCGCCAGCCAGTCCTCCTCGGGCAAGGACCACCAGCCCGGCTGGTTCAACGGGTTCACCGACACCCCCGGCATCTCCAGCCCGCTCTCGTGGTCGTTGCTCGGGTGCCCGGCATCGGACTCCGGTCCCGGCGAGTACCGCACGTAGACCACCGAATCCGGGGCCAGCAACTCCGCCAGCTCGGACAGCGTGTGCAAGGTGGGCAGCGAGTCGTCGACGCTCATGGACTGGACATGCCCCACCGCGGCACCGCTCAACCCTGTCCCGCGAAGCGCGCCACCGACGCCACCGGACGTCGACGCGTCGCGGGCGCGGCGAACCCGTACCCGAACCGCAACGCCACCTGCGGACGCCCCGGACCCGGTACCAGCCGCGCCACCGCCTCCCGCAACCGCGGAATCTCCACCGGTTGCGACAGCAGCGACACGCTCACCCCCGCCGTCGTCGCGCGCAGCAACACCCGCTGCAGCGCCAGCCCTGCCCGAACCTGCGCAAGTCCGCTGTCGGTGTCGGTCATCAGCACCGCCACCAGCGGCCTGCGCTCGAACGGCCAATCCGGGCCGAGCGTCGCCGCCGCGGGCGGCAACCCGTCCTCCCGCGCACCGTCCAGCGCCGTCCACCGCGCCAGCTCCGCCTGGAACGCCGGATCGTCGCGCTGCACCCGCTCCCCCTCGCGCACCAGCGCCGCGAACTCCGCCACCGCACCCTCCCCGGGCGGAACCGACAGGTAGGCGCCCTCGTCGGCCGCCGCCCGCACCAGCGCCTCCCGCACCCACTCCGGTACCGGCCGCGCCGTGAACGCCCGCCGGTTGCTCCGCCGGTACGCGATCGCCCGAGCCAGCGCCAGCTCGTCCGCCGTCGCCGGGCGTCCGGCCCGCACCCACACCGAAGCCAGGTGATCCGGCCTGCCACGCCGCGGCAACAGGTGCACCACCGGGGTGCGGCCCGCGGCCCGCACCGCCAACCGCGCGTTCAGGATCGCCGCACCGCACGCCAACCGCGCCTCGCGCCCTTCGGGATCGGCCACCTTCAGGACCCGGTCACCGTCGCAGAACACGTCGATCCGCGACCCGTCCACCTCGAAGCGCCACGGCTGGCTGTTGTGCGGTGACGGCGCGCGGATGGCCGCCTCGAGAGCGGCTCGCACCGGGTCGTCACCCGCGGCGGACATCGCGACAGACATGCTGCCCCCCTGCCTCCGGCCGGTCCAGGATCGTCCCACTCTCCCCACCCGCCCCGCACCGCCGGGAGGGGACGGTGTCATCGGAGCGCAGGGCCCTTCGACCCCTTTCGCCGCGGATGCGCGGCGCGACGTTGACTGGTGTTCGGGAAGGCGGCGTGCCAGTCTTGCAGAATGCCCGGGCACAGCGGTTTCCACAGCAATTCCGGCGAACCCGTCACGGGGTTGCGGGAAACGCTGTCCCAGCTGCGTTTGCGCGAACTTCTTCGCGAGGTCCAGGACCGCATCGAACAATTGATCCAGTCCCGCGACCAGATGGACGGACTGCTCGAGGCCATGCTCGCGGTCACCGGCGGTCTCGAGCTCGAAGCCACCTTGCGCAGGGTCGTGCACGCGGCGATCGAGCTGGTCGATTGCCGTTACGGCGCACTGGGAGTGCTCAACCAGGACCGCGAGGGACTGTCCGAGTTCGTCTACGAAGGCATCGACCAGCGGACCCGCGAGCTGATCGGGGAACTGCCCACCGGGCACGGACTACTCGGGCTGCTCATCCGCCAACCGAAACCCATTCGACTGGACGATCTTTCCCAGCACACCTCGTCGGCCGGATTTCCCCCGCACCACCCGCCCATGCGCACATTTCTCGGTGTCCCGATCCGCGTCCGCAACGAGGTATTCGGAAATCTCTACCTCACCGAGAAGCAAAACGGGCAGCCGTTCACCGAGGACGACGAGGTCGTCGTCCAGGCACTCGCCGCCGCGGCGGGCATCGCGGTGGAGAACGCGCGGCTCTACGAAGAAGCCCAGCTGCGCCAACGCTGGCAGGAAGCCACCAGCGAGATCCGCGCCGAACTGCTCACCGCCGCCGACCCCACCGACGTCCTCTACCTCATCGCCAACCGCGCGCTCGCCCTCGCCGGCGCCGACTACGCGTTCATCGCCCAGCCCGAGGATCCGGACATGCCCGCCGCGGACGTCGGCCACCTCACGGTCCGGGTGTGCGCGGGTCTGGAGCCCGATCCGCTCATCGGTCTCGAGATCCCGGTGACGGGCTCCAGCTGCGGAGCCGCCTTCACCGACGCGCAACCCCGGCTGGTCGACAACCTCGACTACGACTTGGCCGCCGAGTTCGGGGCGGCGCTCGTGCTGCCGCTGCGTGTGTCCGGCGACCACGTCTCGGGGGTGCTGGTGACCCTGCGCAGGGCTGGTCAGGACCCGTTCGACACCACGCAGCTGACGCTGGCGGCGGCGTTCGCCGACCAGGCCGCGCTCGCGCTGCAGCTGGCCGAGGACCAGCGATCCCTCAACGAGCTCAAGGTCGTCTCCGACCGCGACCGCATCGCCCGCGACCTGCACGACCACGTCATCCAGCGGTTGTTCGCCCACGGCCTGGCACTGCAGAGCACCCACATGCGCACCCGCAACCCGGACATCCAGCGCCGCCTGGCCGACATGATCGACGACGTGCAGAACATCGTCGCGGAGATCCGCACCGCGATCTTCGACTTGCACGGCGGCCTGCAGGGAACCACCCGATTGCGAAATCGGCTCAACGAGATCATCGCCGAGATCACCGGGGATACCGGCCTGCGCACGACGGTGCGCATGTCCGGGCCGATCGGCGTCGTGGGCGCGCCGCTGTCCGAGCACGCCGAGGCGGTTCTGCGGGAGGCGCTGTCCAACGCGGCCCGCCACGCCCGGGCCACGACGCTGACGGTGACCGTCTCGGTGGACGCCGACCTCGTGATCGACGTGGTCGACAACGGCCGCGGCATTCCCCCGACGGTCGCGCGCAGCGGGCTGCACAACCTCAGCCGGCGTGCCGCCCAGGCGGGCGGCACGTGCACCGTGTCCGCGCTCGAGGGCGGCGGCACGCGACTGACCTGGTCGGCGCCCGTCAGCTGACCCGGCTGGTGACCTTGGTCCTCCTTCATCGGGACCAACGACACCTCCACCGTGGCCCGGCCCCCGTACGCTGGGGGCCTCAACCTCCGGGAAGGGGTGGCGGTGTGATCAAGGTTTTCCTCGTCGACGACCACGAGGTGGTGCGGCGCGGCGTGGCCGACCTGCTCGAAGCCGATCCCACGCTCACGGTCATCGGGGAGGCCGGGACCGCCGCGCAGGCGCTGTCCCGGATCCTCGCGCTGCGTCCGGACGTCGCGGTGCTCGACGTGCGCCTGCCCGACGGCAACGGCATCGAGCTGTGCCGCGAGTTGCGCTCCCGGATGCCCGAGCTCAACGTGCTGATCCTGACCTCCTACACCGACGAGGAGGCGATGCTCAACGCCATCCTCGCCGGCGCGGGCGGCTACGTCATCAAAGACATCCAGGGACTGCAACTGGTGTCGGCGGTGCGTGAGGTCGGGGCGGGCCGGTCGCTGCTGGACACCCGCGCCGCGGCCACGCTGATGGCGAAGCTGCGCGCCGACTCGGCCGAGAGCGGCCCGCTCGCCGCGCTCAGCGAGCGGGAACGCACGCTGCTCGACCTCATCGGCGAGGGACTGACCAACCGGCAGATCGCCGAGCGCATGTTCCTCGCCGAGAAGACCGTGAAGAACTACGTGTCCCGGCTGCTGACCAAACTCGGCCTGGAACGGCGGACCCAGGCCGCTGTCCTGGCGACGAAGTTGCGGGAGGGCAGGCGGCCGCAGGTGGAGGGGTGACAGCCGGCCAACGGCGCGCCGTATATGGTGTTATACACCCATGGCGGTGACTCAGCGGTCGCTCGTCTTCGGACCGAACTCGGCCCAGTCCCGTGCCCACGCCGCCGCGCGGACACGCTCCAGCACCTGATGAGTACCCACCACGATCAGCGCGAGCCCCAGCACCACCCCGAGCCACAGGATCAGGCCGACGCCGAACGCCACCACCAGCGCGGTGAACTCCGTCATCGGCGCCGGAACGGGATCGCCGCTGCTGTTCACCCAGATGGGGATCCGCGCGCCGCGGTCGGTGCCCGCGGGCACCGACACCTCACCGGTGCGCTCGGCGCCGTCCGGCAGCGTCCAGCGCGCCTCGACGTCGTCGACCTGGGTCTCCGGTCCCCCGGCGACCGGCCCCTGCGCGCCCTCCAGCACCACCGCCGTCACCTGCCGCCGCTCGGCCTGCTGCTCGCGGGCGATCGCGACCTGGCTGTCGTAGACCCGCGACGCGTGCGACCCGCACACCGGCACCGCGATCAACGCCAGCAGGATCGCGGTCACCACCAGCCGGGCTTCCCAGCGGTCCGACGGCCGTGCCAGCGGGCCGCCCGGGCGCAGCAGCCGCCAGGCCCGGGCCGGCCACGACTCCGCGGGCATCCTGCGCTCCGGCGTCGCCGACACCGCTCAGCCCGCCCGCAGCCGGCGCACGCCCACCTGACCTGCCATCTCACGCCTCCACCATCTGCCCCGCCCCCAGCATGACCGCGCACGGGACGCGCGGGAAAGGGCCGTTGGTCCCCGCCGAGCAGGCACACTGGAGGGGATGCGCGCACCGAGCACGACACCGAGGCTGTCCCGCCGGGTCGCCGTCGCGGGCGCGGTCGCGGTGCTCGCCGCGGCCACCGCACTCGCCAACCGGGTGCTGCCCGGGTGGGCCTACCCGGTGTGCGGTGCGGTGACCGCCGGTGTCCTGATCGGACTCGCCAGGCTGGCCGGCGCGGGCTACGCCGATCTGGGCTTGTCCCGGCGGGACTGGCGGCGCGCGGCCCGCACCGGGGGTCTCGGCTGTCTCGTGGTGGCCGCCGGTTTCGCCGTCGCGCTGGCCGTGCCCGGATTGCGGGCGCTGTTCGACGACGGCCGGGTCGGCAGGCCCGCACCCGCCGACCTCGCGTGGCTCGCACTGGTGCGGATTCCGCTGGGCACCGTGCTCGTCGAGGAGGTCGCCTTCCGCGGGGCGCTGCCCGCGCTCCTGGGCGGCGGGCAGCAGTGGCGGTGGCGGCCGGTGCTCGGCGCCTCGGCGCTGTTCGGGCTGTGGCACCTGCTGCCCTCGCTCGCGCTGCGCCGCAACGCCGCCGTCGACGCGGCCGCGGGACCGCTTCCACTCCCCGTCGTGTCGCTGCTGGCGATGGTGGGCGCGGCCGCGGCCGGTGTCGCGTTGTGCCGGCTGCGGCACACCGGCCGCGGGGTCCTCGCACCCGCGCTGGTGCACCTCGCCCTCAACTCCGGTGGGCTCGTGCTGTCCTGGCTCGTCCAGCGCGCTGGTTAAGGACTTCCGACTCTTGGAGCGGCGTCACGGCGCCGGAAGAGTGGAGTCCGGACACGACGAGGAGCGTTCATGCGGCAGACCAGCCAGTGGAAGATGGACATCGGCCTGGACGAGATCGGAGGCGTCACCCGCGCGGAGATCAAGCTCGGCGCCACCGACGGCACCAGGTTCACCGGTATCGGACTGGTGCAGAACGGACCGCGCGGGCAGCACCTGCCCGACATCGCGGCCGAACTGGCCCTCGCCCGCGCGCTGAGCGACCTCACCGAGGAACTGCTCGAAGCCGTCGCCTCGGACATCGACACCCAGTTCGCCTACCCGGGCCCGCGGCTGCACTGAGTGCGGCCGTCACCCGGGGACGTTGGCCTCCAGCTCGTCGAGCCACGCCTGGGCGCTCGCGTCGCTCGGGGCGCGCCAGTCCCCGCGGGGCGACAGCGAACCACCGGAACCGACCTTCGGCGCGTTCGGCATCGCCGAGCGCTTGAACTGGCTGGTCTGCACGAACCGCCACAGGAACTCGCGCAGCCACCGCTTGATGGTCGGCAGGTCGTAGCTGTTGCGGTCGTCCTCGGGCACCAGATCCGGCCACCGCCCGGTGCGCACGTCGCCCCACGCGTGGTGCGCGAGGTAGGCGATGCGGCTGGGCCGGTACCCGAACCGCAGCAGGTAGTACAGGTGGAAGTCCTGCAGCTCGTACGGGCCGACTTTGGCTTCCGAGCTCTGCGCGGGCCCGGAGTCCGGCCCGTCCCCGGGCACCAGCTCCGGGGAGATCTCGGTGGCCAGGATCGAGCGCAGCACCTCGTCGGCCCCCTCCCCCAGCTGCTCGGTGGCGACCTCCCACGCGATCAGGTACCGGATGAGGGTCTTGGGCACCGAGGCGTTGACGTTGTAGTGCGACATCTGGTCGCCCACACCGTAGGTCGCCCAGCCCAGCGCCTGCTCGCTGAGGTCGCCGGTGCCCACGACGAGCGCGCCGTGGTGGTTGGCCAGCCGGAACAGGTGCGAGGTCCGCTCCCCCGCCTGCACGTTCTCGAACGTGACGTCGTACACCGGCTCACCGTCGGCCGCCGGGTGCCCCAGGTCGGCCAGCATCTGCCGCGCCGAGGGCCGGATGTCGATCTCGTGCGCCGACGTACCCAGCGCCGCCATCAGCTTGTGCGCGTTGGTGAGGGTGTGGTCGGTGGTGGCGAACCCCGGCATCGTGTAGGCGAGCACGTTCTCCCGCGGCAGGCCCAGCTTGTCCATGCTCTGCGCGGCCACGATGAGCGCCTGGGTCGAGTCGAGGCCGCCGGACACGCCGATGACGACCTTCTCGATCCCGGTCGCCGACAGGCGCTGGGTCAGCCCCTGCACCTGGATGTGGTGGACCTCGCGGCACCGCTCGTTGCGATCCGCCGCGTTGGCGGGCACGTAGGGGAAGCGCTGGATCTCGCGCCGCAACCGTACCGGCCCCGGCGGCAGTGCCAGCTCGAAGTCGACCCGGCGGAACCGTGTGAGCCGCTCGCGGTGGTCGTGGGCGTTGTCACTGAAGGTGGTGAGCCGCAGCCGGTCGGCGGCCAGCCGCTCGAGGTCGACGTCGGCGGTGACCAGCTGGTTCGGCGCGAAGCGCTCGCCCTCGGCCAGCAGCGAGCCGTTCTCCGCGATCACCGCCTGGCCGTCCCACGCCAGGTCGGTGGTGGACTCCCCCGGCCCCGCGGCCGAGTACACGTAGGCCGCCAGGTTCCGCGCCGAGTGCCCGGTGCACAGCGTGCGCCGGTAGTCGGCCTTGCCGACCACGATGTTGCTGGCGGACAGGTTGAGCAGCACCGTCGCCCCGGCCAGGGCGCCGAACCCGCTCGGCGACACCGGGACCCAGCCGTCCTCGCAGATCTCGACGTGGAACACCAGACCGGGCACGGTGGACGCGGCGAACAACAGCTCACTGCCGAACGGCACGTCCTGGCCCGCGATGCGGACCCGCTCCGACACCGCGTCCCGGCCCGCGACGAACTGCCGCTTCTCGTAGTACTCGCGGTAGCTCGGCAGGTAGCTCTTGGGCACCGCGCCGAGCACCTGGCCGCGGTGGACCACGATGCCGCAGTTGAACAACCGACCGTCGATCCGTTGCGGCGCGCCGATGGCGAACACCCCGGGCAGGTCGGCCGACTCGCGCACGAACCTGGCGACCGCCTCGTCCACCGCGAGCTGCAGGGCGTCCTGGTGGAACAGGTCGTCGGCCGTGTAACAGGAGATCCCGAGCTCGGGGAACGCGGTGATCGCCACCCCGTCCTCGGCGGCCCGGCGCGCCAGCGCGAGCGTCGCGTCGACGTTGAACGCCGGATCGGCCACCCGCAGGTGCGGAACGGCGGCGGCCACCCGCACGAACCCGTGCCGGTAGAGCGAGGTGAAGTCGTGTCCCTGCGCTGTCGTCACACTGTCCCCGTTCCCACTGTGTTCCCGCTGTGCGTGTCTGCACCGTCGAGCCTAGATCTAGACTCCGGCCGTGCCGGACACCACCACCGCCGTGCGTGATCTCGCGGACTCCCACGTCCGCGAGGCCTGCGCCACCGACCCCCAGCTGGGCACCGTGCTCGGGATCAGCCCGGGCGAGGACCGCCTCACCGACCTGTCCCCCGACGGGCAGCGCGCCCGCGACGACCTGGCCCGGGCCACCCTGTCCCGGCTCGACGCGCTCGAGGTGACCGGCGACGACGAACGCCGCTGCGCGCGCCTGCTGCGGGAGCGGCTGTCCACCGCGCTGGCCGTGTCCGACGCCGGTGAGCACCTGCGCCCGGTCCGCAACATCCTCGGACCGCTGCAGGCCCTGCGGGGCACGTTCCTGATGATGCCCGCGGCCTCCCCCGACGACTGGGCGGTGATCGCCCGCAGGGCCGCGCGCGTGCCCGAGGCGCTGGCCGGCTACACCGCGGCGCTGCGGGAGGGCGTCCGGCGCGGGCTGCTCGCCGCCCCGCGCCAGGTGGAAACGGCCGCAGGCCAGCTGGCGGCGTGGATCGCGGCGGGTGACGGGCGGGGCTGGTTCGCCGACGTCGCGGCGCGGGCCGACGTGCCGCTGGAGTTGCGGGCTGAGCTCAACCGGGCCACCAGCGCCGCCCAGGAGGGACTCGTCGCGCTCCGGGAGTTCCTGACCGGCGAGTACCTGCCGCGCGCCGAGGGCACGCCCGACGCGGTCGGCGCGGACCGCTACCGGCTGTTGGCCCGCCAGTGGACCGGCGCGACACTCGACCTCGAGGAGATCACGGCCTGGGCGTGGGCGCAGTACCGCGCGCTCGCGGAGGAGATGCGCGCGCAGGCCGGACACGTGCTGCCCGGCGCCTCGGTGCTGGAAGCGATGGCCCACCTCGACCGGGAGGGGCCCGCGGTGGAGGGCCCCGAACCGATCCGGCGGTGGCTGCAGGACCTGACCGGCCGGGCGATGTCCGATCTGGACGGAACACACTTCGACCTGGCGGCACCGGTGCGCGTGCTGGAGACCCGGCTGGCCCCGCCCGGCAGCGCCGCGGCTCCGTACTACACCCGTCCGTCGCGGGACTTCGCCCGGCCGGGCCGCACCTGGCTGCCGACGCTCGGCCGGGATCGATTTCCACTGTGGACACTGGTGAGCACCTGGTACCACGAGAGCGTTCCGGGCCACCACCTGCAGTTCGCGCACTGGGCCACGCTGGGCGGCCGGCTGTCGCTGTTCCAGACCGGTGCCGGGTCGGTGAGCGCGACCACCGAGGGCTGGGCACTCTACGCCGAGCGGCTGATGGACGAACTCGGCTACCTCGACGACCCCGGGGTGCGGCTCGGCTACCTCGACTCGCAGATGATGCGCGTGATCCGCGTGCTCGTGGACATCGGCATGCACCTGGAGCTGCCGGTACCCGACGAGGCAGGCCTCGGACCCGATCTGCGGTGGAACGCCGCGACCGCTCGGGCGTTCTTCGCCGCGCACACCACGCGCGAACCGGAGTTCCTGGACAGCGAGATCGTGCGCTACCTGGGTGTGCCGGGGCAGGCGATCAGCTACAAGCTCGGCGAGCGGGCCTGGCTCGCGGGCCGTGCTGCGGCGCGCGCCGCAGATCCGGGGTTCGACCTCAAGCGCTGGCACATGGCGGCGCTGTCGATCGGTTCGCTGGGGCTGGACGACCTGGAACCGGAGCTCGCCGCACTGTAGGGCGCGGCTGACGTCCGGTCTGACCGCGTGCTCACCCGGCCGGTTCGGCGGGCTGGCGCAACACCGTGCGCAGCTTCTCCGGCGCGGTGCGGCGTGGATCGCCGAGGTAGAACTCGTGGTGCAGGCCGCCATGGCGCAGCCCGCGGTCGGCGAGAAACCCGGCGAGCCCGGCCAGCACGGGGCCCTCGTCGTCGTACGAGCCGATGTGCACAACCTGCTGGCGTCCTCCCCCAGCCACGGCGGCACCGCGATGAGCATCGCCACTGCCAGCGGTCCTTCACGCGGCGGGTGAACACGCCGTAGTCCTCGGCCCACCACAGCCCCTCCAGCGGAGCGACGACGAGTTGGCGGCCGCCTGCGCGGGTGGCGGCGAACCTGAGCGTGTAGGCCACGCTGTCGAGCGCTTCGACGGCTCGCGCGTCGTCCGGCGCGGTGTTCGGATCGCCGCGGCCGTCGACCGCGAGGAACCGCTGGGGCGGCGCCTGGACGAGATCCCACACCGTGTTGTGCGGTGCGTGGAGTTCGCGCAGCTCCCGTTTGACGTCGTAGGGCGGCACGGCTTCCGTCCTACACCACCGGCACCCGCGTCACCTACTCGACGGTCACACTCTTCGCGAGGTTGCGGGGCTTGTCGATGTCCCGGCCGAGCTTGACCGCGACGTGGTAGGCCAGCAGTTGCAGCGGGATCGTGAGCAGCACCGGATCCAGCTCCGGCGCCACCGACGGGATCCGCAGCACCTCGTCGGCCTTCGGCAGCGCCAACCCGGACGCGGTCACCGCGACCACCGGGCCACCGCGGGCCTTGACCTGCTCGATCGTCCCGGCGTTCTTCGCGGCGAGCTCGTCGTCGGGCACCAGCACGACGCTGGGCATCGCGGGGTCGACCAGCGCCAGCGGCCCGTGCTTGAGCTCGGAGGACTGGTAGGCCTCCGCGTGCACGTAGGAGATCTCCTTGAGCTTCTGGGCGCCTTCCCTGGCCACCGGCCACCCCCGCACCCGCCCGAGGAAGAACACGTGCTCGGCGTCGGCGAACCGGCCCGCCGCGGCGGCGATGCGGTCGGATTCGGTGAGGATCCGGCCGATCGCCTCCGGCACCGCGGCCAGTCCCGCCGCGATGCGCCTGCCCTCGGCGAGGGAGAGGTCGCGCACCCGGCCCAGGGTGAGCGCGAGCAACGCGAACGACAGCGCCATGTTCGTGAACGCCTTGGTCGAGGCCACCGAAATCTCCGGCCCGGCGTGCAGGAACACCCCGCTGTCGCACTCGCGGGCGATCGCCGACCCGACCACGTTCACCGCGCCGACCACCCGGCCGCCCTTGCGCCGCAGCTCCTCGACCGTCGCCAGCGTGTCGGCCGTCTCCCCGGACTGGCTGACCGCGACGTAGAGGCAGTGCGGGTCGACCACCGGGTTGCGGTAGCGGAACTCGGCGGCGGGTTCGGCGTCAGCGGGCACGCGGGCCAGCGATTCGACGAGCTCGGCACCCACCTGCCCGGCGTAGTAGGCCGAGCCGCAGCCGAGGAACTTGACCCGCTTGATGGCCCGCAGCTCCCGTGCGGTCAGCCCGAGACCGTCGAGCCGAGCCGTGCCGAGCCGTTCGTCGAGACGGCCGCGCAGGACCCGCTCGGCGGCCTCCGGCTGCTCGGCGATCTCCTTGGCCATGTAGTCGGGGTAGCCGCCCAGTTCGTAGTCGCCCGCCACCTCGTCGACCACCGTCGGCTCGCGCCGCACCCCGGTCGTCTCGTAGCCCGCGGCGTGCACGGTGGCCAGCTCACCGTCCTCGAGGTAGATCACCTGCCGGGTGTGCCGCACGAGCGCGGCCAGGTCGGAGGCCACGTACATCTCCCGGTCGCCGAGCCCCAGCACCAGCGGACTGCCGTGCCGCGCGGCGACCAGGGTGTCCGGGCGCTCGGTGTCGAGGACGAGCAGGCCGTAGGTGCCCTCGACAGCGGCCAGCGCCGTCCGCACCGCGTCGGCGAGGGTGCCACCGCGTTCGGCCGCGGCCGCGATCAGGTGGGCGAGGACCTCGCTGTCGGTGTCGGACACCAGGCGCACCCCCGCGGAGCTCAGCTCCGCGCGCAAGGCGACCGCGTTCTCGATGATCCCGTTGTGCACCACCGCGAACCGGCGCCCGGCGTCGGTGTGCGGGTGGGCGTTCGCGGACGTGGCCGGGCCGTGCGTGGCCCAGCGGGTGTGCGCGATGCCGGTGGTGCCGCCCGTCAGGTTCGCCGTGAGCCGGGTCAGCTGCGCGACGCGGACCGCGGCCTTGCGCACCGCGAGCCTGCCGTCGCGGGCCAGGGCCACGCCCGCCGAGTCGTACCCGCGGTACTCGAGCCTGCGCAGCCCCTCCAGCAGGATCGGCAGTGCGGGCTTGCCCCCGACGTACCCCACGATTCCGCACATGCGTGTCATCCCTTTCTCCGGCGATGCTCGGAGGTCGCCGCGGCGGCGAGCCCCGTTACGAGCACCGCGGCCCGCGACGCTGCGGCAGGATGGCGGGGTGGACGAGGCGGAGACCGGCGAGGACGTGTTGTCGGCCGTGGGGCCCCGGCTGCGGGCGCTGCGCAGGCAACGGCAGGTGACACTGGCCCAGCTGGCGGCGGCCACCGGAATCTCGGTCAGCACGTTGTCCCGGCTGGAGTCGGGCGGGCGCCGCCCGACGCTGGACCTGCTGCTGCCGCTGGCCCGGGTGCACGAGGTGACGCTCGACGAGCTGGTCGGCGCGCCGGCCACCGGAGATCCGCGGGTGCACGCCCGGCCGGTGGTGCGGGGCGGCATCACCTACCTGCCGCTCACTCGCAGGCCGGGTGGCCTGCAGGCGTACAAGATGATCTACCCGCCTGGCCTGCCCTCGCGCGACCCGGATCCGCAGACCCACGAGGGCTACGAGTGGTTCTACGTCCTCAACGGACGGTTGCGGCTCGTGCTCGGCGACCACGACGTGCTGCTGCGCCCCGGCGAAGCAGCCGAGTTCGACACCCGCACGCCGCACTGGTTCGGCAACCCCGGCCCCGACACCGCGGAGGTCCTCAGCCTGTTCGGCCCGCAGGGCGAGCGGCTGCACGTGCGCGCGCGGCCGCGAGTGGCAGGATCGGGCGCATGACCGATCTCAGCGGCGTTCGGGTGATCGCGTGCGACATCTTCGGCACCACCGTGGACTGGTACAGCGGGGTGCGCGACCAGGTCGCCGAGGTGTTCGCCGGCCTCGGCGTGCGCGTCGACCCGGGCGCGTTCACCTCGGCCTGGCGCGCCGAGTACCAGCCCTCGCTGCGGCGTGTGCTGGACGGGTCCCGCGACTGGGCTCACCTGGACACGTTGCACCGCGAGTCGCTGGACGCGCTGCTGGACTCGCACGGGGTGGCCGCCGCGGTGGACGAGGCGGCGCGAGCCCGGCTGGTCCGGGCCTGGCACCGGCTGCCCGCCTGGCCGGACTGCGCGGAGGGGCTGGAGCGCCTGCGGGCGCGGTACGTGGTGGCGGCGCTGTCCAACGGCGGGTTCGCGCTGATGACGCACCTGATCAAGGCGGCCGACCTGCCGTTCGACTGCGTGGTGTCCGCCGAGCTGGCGCGCACCTACAAGCCCGACGCCCAGGTGTACCGCACCGCGGCGGCGCTGCTCGACGTCGCACCCAGCGACGTGCTCATGGTCGCCGCGCACGGCTGGGACATCGCGGGCGCGCGCGCCACGGGCCTGCGCACGGCGTTCCTCGAACGCCCGGCGGAGAAGGGCCCGCACGCCACCGCCGACCGGGCCGCCGACGTCCGCGCCGATGTGGCGGTGTCCGGTTTTCCGGAGCTGGCCGATCGGCTCGGCTGCTGACAGCCGCCGAGTATAGATCGTTATACAGCGGTCAGTCGCGTCCGAGCCCGGTCTCCCGGGTGACGCCGGGCCGGGTCCACTGCGGCACCGGCCGGGACCGTGGCCCCCAGCTCGGGTTGCCGTCCGCGTCGGTGCGCCACGTGCACGAGATCGGTGCCCCGTGCCCGCCGACCGGTGCCCCCGCGTCGAACGGACCGGGCCGTCCGGGGTGTCCTCCCACCCCTCGCGCCGGCCGTACGGCGTCATGTCGAGCACGCCCAGCGAGGCGTTGGCGGGTTCGTTGCCTCGTGAGGTGGTCGAGTAGGTCAGGAACACCCGGCCGCCGTCGCGCAGGAAGACCACCAGGTGCCCCATGTCTCCCCCGATCGGCGGCGCCACGTCGCGCACCGAGTACCAGGGCTGGGTGTAGCCCATGAACTCGACGTAGGGCGCCACCTCGGCCCACCGGCCCGAGGTGACGATCGCGAACGACACGCCCCGCGCGGCGAGGTAGGACGTGTCACGCAGGTGCCACGCCGTCGTGGTGCACCCCTCGCACTGCCCCTGGTGCGGCGCCCCGTCGTACCACATGTGCTGGTAGATCACCAGCTCGTCGCGTCCGCCGAACAGCTCGACGAACGGCACCGGCCCGTGCGCGCCGACGAGCTCGACGGTGCCGTCGACCTCGACCCGCGGCAGCCTGCGGCGGGCCGCCGCGATCGCGTCCCCGGCACGCGTGTGGGCCTTCTCCCGCACCAGCAACTCGTCGCGTGCCGCCTGCCAGGTCGCGAGGTCGACCACCGGCGGCCCTCCGTCCGGCACGGCTCAGCCCGCCACGGCAGCGGGGTCCATCCACATGTACTCCCAGTTGTGCCCGTCCGGGTCCTCGAACGAGCGCTGGTACATGAATCCGTGGTCCATCGGGTCGCGGCTCTCCCTGCCTCCCGCGGCCACGGCCTTGTCCACGATGGCGTCGACCGCTTCGCGGCTGTCCGCCGACATCGCGAGGATCACCTCCGTCGACCCGGCGGTGTCGATCACCGACTTGTCGGTGAAGGTGGTGAAGAACTCGCGTCTGAGCAGCATCGCGTAGATCGTGTCGCTGAACACCAGGCACGCCGCGTTCTCGTCGGTGAACTGCGGGTTGAACTCGTACCCCAGCTCGCTCCAGAACTTCTTGGCCCGGTCCAGGTCGGACACCGGCAGGTTCACGAAGATCATCTGGTTCGTCATGGCCAAACCGTATGTCCGGCGCGTCCCGCTGCGCTTCTCCGATCTTGCGCACCTGCGCCCGCCTCAGACGAAGTAACGCAACCACACGTACCCCCAGGCCATCGCCGTGGTGAGCACCGTGACCACGATCCCGTACCGGGTGAACTCCCAGAACGAGATGCGGTGACCGGATCGCGCCGCGATGCCCAGCGCGACGACGTTGGCGCTGGCCGCGACGGCCGTCCCGTTGCCGCCGAAGTCGGCGCCGAGCGCGAAGGACCACCACAGCGCCTGGCCGGTGCCCGGGTCGGGGATGCCCTCGACCATGCCCTCCACGATCGGCGTCATCGTGGCCACGTACGGGATGTTGTCGAAGAAGGCACCGAGCACACTGGACCCGAACAGCAGCGAGGTGGCGGCGAGGAAGTGGTTGTCGCCGAAGCCCTGCACCGCCCAGCTGCCCGCCCGCTCGATCACGCCCGTGTTCACCAGGCCGGCAACCATCACGAACAGCCCCATGAAGAACACCAGGGTGCGCCACTCGACCTCGCGCAGCACCTCCCCCACGTCCGCACCGGTCACCAGCAGCATCAGCCCGGCGCCGACCAGCGCGACGATGGCGGGATCGAGGTGGACCACCGTGTGCAGGCTGAACCCGGCCACCACGACCGCGAACACGGCCAGGCACCGCCGCAACATCCGCGGATCGGTGATCGCGCGCCGCTCCTGCAGCGCCATGACCTTCGCCACCGCGTCCGGGTTGTACCGGAACATCCTGCGGAACAGCAGCCGGGTCAGCAGCACGAACGCGGCGAACACGAACACCACGACCGGCGTCATGTGCACGAGGAAGTCGGTGAAGCTCAAGCCGGCTCGGCTGCCGATGATGATGTTCGGCGGGTCGCCGATCAACGTGGCCGCGCCGCCGATGTTGGACGCGAGCACCTCGGCGATCAGGTAGGGCTGGGCGGGGATGCCGAGCCGGTTGCACACCACGATCGTCACCGGTGCCACGAGCATGATCGTGGTGACGTTGTCCAGGAACGGTGACGCGATCGCCGTGATGATCATCAACATGACCATCAGCCGGTACGGCTTGCCCTTGGCCCGTTTGGCCGCCCAGATTCCGAGGAAGTCGAAGATGCCGGTCTGCTTGACGATCCCGACGATGATCATCATCCCGAACAGCAGGAAGATGACGTTCCAGTCGATCCCGGCGTGCTCGGAGAAGAACACCTCGTTGCCCGGGATCAGCTGCAGCACCGCCATCAGCGCGGCGGCGATGAGCACCACCTTGACCTTGTCCGCCTTCTCGGTGGCGATGAAGAAGAAGGCGGTGACGAAGATCCCCAGGGCGAGCGCGGCGGTCACCGGCCGCTCCCCGGTGGTCCGGACCGGCCGGTGGCGGCGCGGCGGGCACGGGGCGGGTCCGTTGATTCCGCTGTCAGACGCACGTCGTCAACCTCCGGGCAGAGTCGAGCCGCGGCGCACGGCAACGCCCTGCGCCGCGGGATGGGCGGTCGTACTCAGTCGGCGGTGCCGAACACCGCCAGGCCGGTGATCAGCCGCTCCAGGGTCACCGCGCCGAGCAGGACCCCGCGCCGTCCGGTGACCGCGACCAGCGGGCTGTGCTGGCGTGCCATCAAGGCGGCGATCTCGAGCAGCGTCGCGTCGGCCGACACCGTGACCGGCTTCGTCGTGCGGGACGGCGCGCAGTCGCGCACGGTCAGGTGCGCCAGCTCCAGCCAGAACTGGTCGGCGTGCTCCTCGTCGACCGCGCGGGTCAGCCCCGGATCGTCCTGGTAGGACTCGGGCACCACGAGCCTCAGCACCTGAGTTCCCGGCAGCACCAGCTCGGGGCGCAGGTCCGCGTCGACGACCACGAGGCCGGGCAGTCTGCTCACCGCCAGCACCTGGACCGCCTTCGTCACCGGATCGTCGAGGGTCACCGTCGGCACGCTGATCGCGATGTCACCCGCTCGCATGGCACCAACCCGCTCCAGAACCGAATTCCGTTCCCCACCGACCGTTGTGGCTCCGGCCGGGGACCAGACCCGTGGATCGACCACCATGGCCCTCACCTTCCCCTCGGCCGTCCTCGACGTGATGTCGAGTATCGGCCGGACCGGCGCGTCACACCATCGGGTGCAGCACCCATTCGCGGGAGGTGACACCCTGCATGCGGAAATGGGTGCGCGCCCGGATGGACGGTTCCGCAGGTCCACGGGCACCCTGGACACGTAAGGGCGGACACCGGAGGAGGCAGGCGGCCCATGTCCCTGTTCTGGCGGATCTTCCTGCTCAACGCGGTGGTGCTGCTCGCCGCGACGATGCTGCTGCTGCTGGGGCCGGTCACCGTGTCCACGCCGGTGTTGTTCACCGAGGCGCTGATCCTCGGCGGCGGGCTGGCCGCCATGCTGATCGCCAACGGTGTGCTGCTGCGCGTCGGGCTGGCCCCGCTGGACCGGCTGACGCGGGCGATGACCACGACCGACCTGTTGCGCCCGGGACCCCGCCCCGCGGTGTCGGGTCACGACGGGATCGCCGAGCTCATCGCGACGTTCAACAGCATGCTCGACCGGCTGGAGGCCGAACGCAGCGAGAGCGCCGCCCGTGCGCTCACCGCGCAGGAGGACGAACGCCGCCGCATCGCGCAGGAGCTGCACGACGAGATCGGGCAGACGCTCACCGCAGTCCTGCTCGAACTCAAGCGGGTCGCCGATCACGCCCCACCGGGGGTACGCGCCGACCTCCTCCAGGTGCAGGAGACCACGCGCGACAGCCTCGACGAGATCCGTCGGATCGCCCGCCGGCTGCGTCCCGGCGTACTGGAGGAGCTGGGGTTGCTCAGTGCGCTCACCGCGTTGACCACCGAGATCGCCGACCGCAGCGGACTGTCGGTGCGCAAGCGGTTCGACACCGACCTGCCCCCGCTCGGCGAGGAGGCCGAACTGGTGCTCTACCGGGTGGCACAGGAGGCCATCACCAACACCGCACGGCACGCCGGTGCCCGCCACCTCGAGGTGGCGCTCGAACGCACACCGTCCGGTGTGGACCTGCGCATCCGCGACGACGGCCGGGGCGTGGCCGGGTCCACGGAGGGCGCGGGCATCCGCGGTATGCGGGAACGCGCCCTGCTGATCGGCGCCGACCTCACCGTCGGTCCCGCCCCCTCGGGCGGCACCGAGGTGCGGTTGCGGGTGCCCGTGCGCGTAACGGGGGCGGTGGCGTGAACCCGACTCGCGTGCTGCTCGCCGACGACCACGTCCTGGTGCGACGCGGCGTGCGGCTGATCCTGGACAACGAACCGGACCTGACGGTCGTGGCCGAGGCAGGAGACGGCGCCGAGGCGATCGAGAAGGCGCGAAGCGAGCGGCCCGACCTGGCGATCCTGGACATCGCGATGCCCCGGCTGACCGGACTGCAGGCGGCGCGGGAACTGTCCCGCCTGCAACCGGATCTGCGCATCCTGATCCTGACGATGTACGACAACGAGCAGTTCTTCTTCGAGGCGCTCAAGGTCGGCGCCTCCGGCTACGTGCTCAAGTCGGTGGCCGACCGCGATCTGCTCGAGGCCTGCCGGGCGGCGATGCGCGGCGAGCCGTTCCTCTACCCGGGCGCCGTCACCGCGCTCATCCGCGACTACCTCGCGCGGGTGCGGGAGGGCGACGGGCTGCCGCCCAAGGCCATCACCGACCGGGAGGAGGAGATCCTCAAGCTGGTCGCCGAGGGGCACTCGTCCAAGGAGATCGCCGACATGCTGGTGATCAGCGTCAAGACCGTCGAACGGCACCGCGCCAACCTGCTGCACAAGCTGGGGCTCAAGGACCGCCTGGAACTGACCCGGTACGCGATCCGCGCGGGCCTGATCGAACCGTGAGAGGAGGTTGCCCGTGGACGCCTGGCTCGCCTGGCTCATCGCCGCCTGCGCGCTGGGGATCGCGGAGATCTTCAGCCTCACCGCCGCACTCGGGGTGCTCGGCGGCGCCGCCCTGGTCACCGCGGGCGCGGCCGCGCTCGGTCTGTCCCTGACGCTGCAGCTCGCCGTGTTCGTCGTCGCCGCCGTCGCGGGCCTGGCGGGGATCGCCCCGGTCGCGCGCAGGCACCTGCTGACCGCACGGGCCGAGCGGTTCGGCGTGGACGCGCTGATCGGCCGGTCGGCCGCGGTCACCACCGACATCAGCGCCGTCGGTGGCACGGTCCGCATCGGCGGCGAGGAGTGGTCGGCCCGTGCGTGCGACGACACGCTGGTGATCCGCGCCGGGACGGTCGTCGACGTGCTCGACATCCGGGGCACCACCGCCCTCGTTCACCCCAGGGAGGAACCGTGGACATCTCCGCCGCTCTGATCGCCACCGTTCTCATCGCGCTGCTGGTCGTGTTCACCGTGTTCCGCGCGGTGCGCATCGTGCCGCAGGCCCGTGCGCGCAACGTCGAGCGCCTCGGCCGCTACCACCGCACGCTGCGACCCGGGCTGAACTTCGTACTGCCCTACGTCGACCGCGTCCACCGGCCGATCGACTTGCGCGAACAGGTGGTGTCGTTCCCGCCGCAGCCGGTGATCACCGAGGACAACCTCGTGGTCGAGATCGACATCGTGCTGTAATTCCAGGTCACCGATCCGCGCGCCGCGGCCTACGAGATCGCCGGTTACCTGCAGGCGGTCGAGCAGCTCGCGGTCACCACGCTGCGCAACGTGGTCGGTTCGATGGACCTGGAGAAGACACTGACCTCGCGCGATGCGATCAACAGCCAGCTGCGCAGGGTGCTCGACGACGCCACCGGCAAGTGGGGGCTGCGCGTCAACCGGGTGGAGATCAAGGCGATCGACCCACCGGAGACCATCAAGGACGCGATGGAGAAGCAGATGCGCGCCGAACGGGACAAGCGCGCCGCGATCCTGGGTGCGGAGGGCAGGCGGCAGGCCCAGATCCTCACCGCCGAGGGCGAGAAGCGGGCCGCCGTGCTGCGCGCGGAGGGCGACCGCAGCGCGCAGATCCTCGCCGCCGACGGGCAGTCGCAGGCGATCGACCGGGTGTTCCAGGCCGTGCACCGCAACGACCCGGACCACAAGGTGCTGGCCTACCAGTACCTGCAGACGCTGCCCACGCTCGCCGACGGGCCGAACAACACGTTCTTCGTGATCCCCAGCGAGGTCACCAGCGCGCTGCGCGGTGTGTCGGAGGCCTTCGCCGGGGCCACCACCCCTGACCGGGCGACCCGAACCGGCAACGGGCACCCGGTGCGGTGACCTGGGTCCCGGTCGGTTTGACGCGGGCTGGTCGCGGGGCACCCCGGTGACGGGCGGCCGCGCACCCGCGCCGGGGTGACTACCCTCGGCGAGGCGGACGGAACCCGGGGAACCCGGCCGTCCACCGAGCAACGAAAGGACGTTCATGACCAGCATTCCGACCGTCGAGCTCAACAACGGCGTACACATGCCGCAGGTGGGTTTCGGGGTCTTCCAGGTCCCCGCGGAGGAGACCACCAGGGCCGTGGCCACCGCGCTCGAGGCCGGTTACCGCAGCATCGACACGGCCACCGCCTACGCCAACGAGGCCGCGGTGGGCCGGGCGATCGCGGATTCGGGCATCGCGCGGGACGAGCTGTTCGTGACCACCAAGCTGTGGAACGCCGACCACGGCTACGACGAGACGCTGCGCGCGTTCGACACGAGCATGGCCGAGCTCGGTCTGGACTACCTCGACCTGTACCTGATCCACTGGCCGGTTCCGGAGGCCGACCGGTACGTCGACACGTGGCGCGCGTTCGAGACGATCTACAACGACAGCCGGGTGCGCGCGATCGGCGTGTCGAACTTCCAGCCGCACCACCTCGACCGGCTGGCGCAGGAGAGCGGGATCGTGCCCGCGGTCAACCAGATCGAGCTGCACCCGTACCTGCAGCAGGACGAGCTGCGGGCCTACCACGCCGAGAAGGGCATCATCACGGAGGCGTGGAGCCCGCTGGCCAAGGGCGGTGAGCTGCTGGCCGAACCCGCGGTGCGCGAGCTCGCGGACAAGCACGGCCGCACCCCCGCGCAGGTGGTGCTGCGGTGGCACCTGCAGCTGGGCACCGTGGTCATCCCGAAGTCGGTGACGCCGTCCCGAGTCCGGGAGAACCTCGACGTCTTCGGTTTCGAGCTCGCCGACGGCGAGATGGCCCAACTGGCCAAGCTGGAGAAGGGGCTGCGCACCGGGCCGGACCCGGACACGTTCAACGTGCGGTGAGCGTCCCGCGCGGGCCGGCCCGCCGTGCCGGTGGCCGGCCCGCACCGCGACGCCTCCGCGGTCACCGGTACCCGGGGCGCTCGCGCCGCAGGCTGGTCGCCAGCACCGCGGCCTGCGTCCGCCGCTGCAGGCCCAGCTTGTGCAACAGCCGCGACACGTAGTTCTTCACCGTCTTCTCCGCGAGGAACATCCGCTCCGCGATCTGCCGGTTGGTCAGCCCCTCCCCGATCAGGTCGAGCAGCCTGCGTTCCTGCTCGGTCAGCCGCGCCACCGCCCCCGGGCCGGACGTCTCACCGCGGATGCGCGACATCAGCGCTCCCGCGGCACGGCTGTCCAGCAGGGACTTGCCCGCGGCGACCTGGCGCACCGCCGCCACCAGTTCCATCCCCCGCACGTCCTTGACCACGTACCCGCCGGCACCGGCCAGGATTGCGTCCAGCATCGCCTGCTCGTCGGTGTAGGACGTGAGGATCAGGCAGTTCAGCTCGGGCATCCGCGACCGCAGCTCGCGGCACAGCTCGACGCCGCTGCCGTCGGGCAGGCGCAGGTCGAGCACCGCCACGTCCGGGCGCACCGCGGGCACGCGGGCCAGCGCCTCGGCCGCCGACGCGGCCTCCCCCGCCACCGTGAGGTCTCCGGCCGTCTCCAGCAGGTCGGCCACCCCGCGGCGCACGACCTCGTGGTCGTCAACCAGGAACACCCTGGTCATCGGTAGCGCCCGCGGGGACGGTCCGGATCGGTGCCCAGCATCAGGGCCTCGAACTTCTGCAAGCTGAGCGCGAGCACCAGGATCACGACCGGCACCAGCAACACCAACCACAACATGACGCCCCACCCCTGCCCTAGCGTTGGTTCGTCACGGTGCCGCACACACCGCGCCGAAGCTTTGCCACGTCCGGCTACCCCGGTGGGTGGACCACTAACCGGGCCCGTGGCTCAATGGATACGTCGCTCCCGCCCCTCCCACGCCTTCTCGCGCAGCACGTACTTCTGGATCTTGCCCGTCGACGTCTTCGGCAGCGGACCGAATTCCACCCGTGCGGGTGCCTTGAACCGCGCCAGCCTGCCGCGTACGAACTCGCGGATCTCCTCCGCGGTGGCCGAGCACCCGTCCCGCAACGTCACGTACGCCGCGGGCACCTCGCCCCACCTGTCGTGCGGGACCGCGATCACCGCGGCCTCCAGCACTGCCGGGTGATCGGCGATCACCTGCTCGACTTCGACGCTGGCGATGTTCTCGCCGCCGGAGATGATCACGTCCTTGCTGCGGTCACGCAGCTCCACGTAGCCGTCCGGGTGCATCACCCCGATGTCGCCCGTGCGGAACCAGCCGTCCGGCGCGGCCTGCCGCGTCGCCTCCGGATCACGGTAGTAGCCGAGCATGACGTTGTTGCCCCGCAACGCGATCTGACCGGTGGTGACGCCGTCGGCGGGCACGTCCGCGCCGTCGTCGCCGATCACGCGGGCCTGACAGGCGATCATGTTGCCCACGCCCTGCCGTGCCTTCACCCGCGCCTGCGCCGCGGCGTCCAGCTCATCCCACTCCGGACGCCAGTCGCAGATCATCGCCGGGCCGAACGTCTCGGTCAGCCCGTACAGGTGGGTGATCTCGAAGCCCAGCTCCCCCATCCGGCGCAGGATCGCCGGGCTCGGCGGCGCACCACCGGTGGCCACCCGCACCGTGCGCTCGACCGGTGCCGCCTCCGGCGCGTAGGCCAGCATGGACAGCACGGTGGGGGCGCCGTTGAGGTGCGTGACGCCCTCGTCGCGGATCAGCCGCCACACCAGCGACGGATCGACCCTCGACAGGCACACGTGCGTGGCCGCGGCCGCCGTGACCGCCCACGGGAAGCACCAGCCGTTGCAGTGAAACATCGGCAGCGTCCACAGGTGCACCCCCGACGGGGACAACCCCGTGTGCCCCACCATCGCCAGCGCCTGCAGAAAGGCGCCCCGGTGGTGGTACATCACGCCCTTGGGCCGCCCCGTGGTGCCGGAGGTGTAGTTGATCGACAACAGGTCGCGCTCGTCCCGCGGCGTGTCCGCCCGCGGCGTCGCACCGGCCAGCAGATCCTCGTACTGCTCCCCCGCCCGCACCACCTCGACCGGCCTGCCGAGCGTGCCGAGCACATCGGTCACGAGCTCGTCGAACACCGGGTCGTGCACCAGCACCGCCGCCTCGCTGTGCTCCAGGATCCAGGCGATCTCGCGGGCGGACAGGCGCGTGTTGATCGCGACCAGCGGTACGCCCGCCCACGGCACGCCGAAGTTGGCCTCCAGCAGCACGTGCGTGTTCGGGGCGAGCACCGCGACCGGGTTGCCCTGGGCCAGCGGCGCCAGCGCCCCGGCCAGCCGGCGGCACCGGTCGGCCAGCTCCGCGTAGGTGAAGCGCCGTTGCCCGTCGACGACTCCGATCCGGTCACCGTGCGCCGCCTCCGCCCGGTCCAGGTACGACACCGGGGTCAGCGGTTCGAAGGACAACTCCGTCACGGCAGTGAGCCTAGCCGCCGCGGCGCCGTTCGCGCCCCTTCTCGCCGCGCCGGATCCGGTCCGGATTGTCCACCGGGCAGGCGCCCTTTACAGACGGCAGTCGCACCACCACACTCCACGCAGAACCGTGCGGTCCGCTGGGGAGGCGAGGATGCGCTGGCGTGACGTGCTGCCCCGGGCCGGGCAGCCCCCGGAGCGGGGCACGGCGGTGCTGACCGTCGTCGCCGCCCTCACGCTCGCCGGACTCGGCACCACGGTGCACCTGGCGTTCGGTGGGACCGGCGTGGTGGCGACGGCGCAGGTGGGCGGGCAGGCGCCGCGGCCGTTGCCGCCCGGCACCGCGGCCTGGTGGGGGTTCGCGCTGATCGCGGGCTACGGCCCGGCGCTGGTGTTCGGAACGACAGCCGCGTTGTGGGTGTCCCAGCCGCGCACCGCGATGCACGAAGTGGCCCGCTTCGCCCGCGTGTCCGGTCTGATTGCGGCCGTCTCCGACGTCCTCGGCCACGTGTTGTTGCTGGTGGCCACGAGCAACCCGGACCCGGTGCTGCTGGAGTTCGTGTCGGCCGCCGGGATCACCGCGGCCTGCGCGCTGCCGCCCGCTCTCCTGCTCGCCTGCTACGGCGTCGGGCTCACCCTCGTCCGCTGTTCGCGCAGGCCGCGCCGCGACCCACCCGAAGGCGTGTGTTCCGCGGCCCTGACCCCGGTCGATCCGGCGGGCACGCGCGGCGACGGCGACGCGCACCCCGGCTCGCGCTGGCGCAAGGGGTACCGGCTCCCACCGGGCGACCCCACCGGGGGCACCGGGTTCTGCCTGTCCGGCGGCGGGATCCGTTCCGCGAGCATCGCGCTCGGCGCCCTGCAACCGCTGCGCGACACACTCCTGGGCGCCCGGTACCTGGTCTCGGTGTCCGGCGGCGGATATACCGCCGGGGCGCTGCTCCAGGCGCTCACCCCGGCGTCGGACCCGAACCAGCCGCCACCGGGCGAGCCCGTCGCGACGCCGGCGTCGGCCCTGGGCGCGGGCAGCGTCGAGGAGGACCACGTCCGCCGCAACGTCAGCTACCTGGCGGCCACCGGCCCGCAGCTGCTCACCGCGCTCGGTGTGCTCGCCCGCGGCCTGGTGCTGTCGCTGTTCCTCGTCTTCGCCCCGGCGGTGGTGTTCGGCGCGGTGATGGGCTGGCTCTACCAGCGCTTCCCGGTCACCGTGTTCCCCGCCGACGGCGGCTTCCCCGCGCCGCGGACCGGGGCGTTGATCGCCCTCGGCCTCACGCTGGTGTTCGCCGCCGCGGTGTCGCTGTTCGCGCGCTGGGCCCCGCCGGGCAGGCCGCTGGCGCGGCAGGTCGCACGGCGGCAATCCACGCGCCTGGCCGTGCTGGCCGCGCTGATCGCGCTGCTCACGCTCGGCGTGCCCGCACTGGCCTGGCTCGCCGAGCGCCTGCTGACGATCGCGCCGCCGACGCTCACCCTCGGCAGCCCGTTCGCGGCCCTGCTGCTCACCTACGTGTCGACCCTGGCCACGATCGGATGGCGGCACCGCACGGTGATCGCCCGGGCGCGGGACTCGCTCGACGCCCTGACCGCGGCTGTGCCGAACGGCCTGGTGCAACGGCTGCTGGTGGTCCTCACCACCACGATCCTCGGGCTCGCGTGGCTGCTGCTGTTCGCCGCCGCGATCACGCCGCTGGGCGAGCCGGACCTGCTGTGGAGCGCGCTCGGGCTCGTGGTCGTGCTGGTGGTGCTCGGCGGGTTCGTCGACGAGACCTCGATGAGCCTGCACCCCTTCTACCGGGAACGGCTGGCGTGCACGTTCGCCGTGCGCGCGGTGCGCCGCCGCGACGGCCAGGTGGTCGCCGCGCCCTACCCGAGCACCGAGCGCACGTCGCTGGCCACCTACGGACGCGCCCCCGGCCTGCCGCGCGTCGTGTTCGCCGCCGCGGCCAACCTCACCGGCGAGGGCCGCACCTCGCCCGGCCTGAACGCGGTGTCCTACACGATGAGCAGCGAGTGGATCGGCGGGCCCGACGTCGGCTGGATCGACACGGCGCGCCTGCAACGCGAGGTGCCCGCGCGCCTCCGGCGCGATCTGACGGCGCAGGCCGCGGTCGCGATCAGCGGGGCGGCGTTCGCCTCCGCGATGGGCCGAGCCTCACGCTGGTACCAGATCCTGCTGGCGCTCTCGGGGGCCCGCCTGGGCACGTGGCTGCCCAACCCGGACGTGCTGCTGCGCCGTCCATCGCACACGGACCCGTCCGCCTGGGCCTACCCGGGCCTGCCACACGCGCGCAGGCTGTCCTACCTGCTGCGCGAGGTGCTGGGCATCCACTCGCACGCCGACCGGCTGCTGCACGTCACCGACGGCGGGCACTACGACAACCTCGGGCTGGTCGAGCTGTTCCGCCGCCGCTGCACCACGATCTACTGCATCGACGCGGGCACGGACACGCCGCCCTCGGCGTCGGGCCTGTCCGCCGCGCTCGCGCTCGCCGCCCAGGAGCTCGGGGTCCGGGTGACGCTCGACGACCCGTGGCGCGCCGAACCGGGCGGTGCCGCACCGCTCGAGCCGGAGCACCCGCGTCGCGCCCTGAACAGCCGGTTGTCGGAGACGCCGCTGATCACCGGGACGATCCACTACCCCGCCGAAAGCGGTGAGCCGGGCGAGGGCAGGCTGATCGTGGCGAAGGCGCTGCTGTGGCGGGACCTGCCCTACGAGCTGCTCTCCTACGCCGCCGACCACCCGGAATTCCCGCGCGACAGCACCGGGGACCAGTTCTTCGACGACGGCAAATTCGCCGCCTACACCGAACTCGGGCGTTGCCTCGGCCGTTGCGTCCGCGACCACGAGAACGCGGAACCTGCGCACGACAAAACACCCGCATCCGGGGTGGATGCGGGTGTTCGCCGTTCTTCAGGTGAAGAACACCGGGGTGTGGACGGGAGTTAGTACCAGTAATTCCCGGCCGCGCCCGGTCGATCGCGCAGGCCTCAGTGGCCGATTTCGGCGACGCAGGTGTCCGGAGCCGAACCGGATTCCGCCTCCGAGGCGCCGGTCAGGATCGGCAGGGCCACACCCGCGCCGTTGAGCACGTCGGTGACCTGAACGCCGAGCACGTTCACGTGGTTGCCGCACGCACCGACGTTGTTGTCGTTGAGCACGTCGTCGACGTTGACCAGGCCCAGCTGACCGGTGTCGTCACCGCCGTCCCAGTGCCCGCCCTGCGTGGCGAAGGCCGGGGCGCCGATCATCATGACACCGGCCGCGATCGCGCCGACGAATGCAGACTTCTTGAGCACCTTGTTTCCCCATCACTCGATTGACAGTTTCCGCCGCGACAGTTTCCGCCGCCGGCACGGCAGACGTTATCAGCAGGTCCGGACCCTCGAAAGCAAAAATGAAGCCAGAACGCCATCACCCGGACGAACGACGTTTCACCTCGACCGAACCCGGGGCTGCAACCCGCCAGTGACATGCGCTGCGATTTCGCGCTCGTTCGTCGCAACGTGCGGTTGACGCAGAGTAATGACAACTCGCCCCGTTCCAGTGCGCGCGGTTCAAACCCCCTGACGGAGTGGAGTCGTCATCACCAGCAGTGAGCGCGATGCGGACAAACTTTAACCTGCCAGTGTGAATTACCGGCGTGTCATGGGCCGCCGGTCCAGGACGTACGCCGAACACAATCCCGCGGGACGGGTCGCGCACCCGTCGACGTACCGCTAGAATCCGGGCACGACAAAACACCCGCATTCGTGGCGAATACGGGTGTCCGTCGTGTGCAGTACCCGAAGAACACCGGGTGCGGACGGGAGTTAGTACCAGTAATTCCCGTCCGCACCCGTTTCGACCGGCCTCGACCTGTTTCTCACCCAGAACACCGTCCCGGGTCATCCGGAGTGCAGTTCAGACCACACGGGACAGCGGTCGGACCGGAGCGTTCCGGCGGATTTCTCCGGCCGGGCTCAGTGCCCGATCTCGGCGACGCAGGTGTCCGGAGCCGAACCGGACTCCGCCTGCGAGGCGCCGGTCAGGATCGGGACGGTGAGGCCCAGGCCGTTCAGGGCGTCGGCGACCTGGACGCCGAGCACGTTCACGTTGTTGCCGCACACGCCCACGTTGTTGTCGTTGAGGACGTCGTCGACGTTGATCAGGCCCAGCTGACCGGTGTCGTCACCGCCGTCCCAGTGCCCGCCCTGCGTGGCGAAGGCCGGGGAACCGATCATCATGAAACCAGCCGCCACTGCGGCGACAATTGCGGACTTCTTGAGCACCTTTTCATTCCCCATCGCTCGGAAACAGTTTTGCCCACGACCGGACTTCCGTCGCGAGCAGGGCAGACGTTAGCAGTCGGTCCAGGTGCCGGAAAGCAATTGCGGGACTACGCCGCGATCACCCGGTCGATCGACGTTTACACCCCCGGTCGGGTCACGCCGATGTCCACCGCGCGGCTGCGCTGCGGGAACGCAGGTCTTTCACCCGGAAAAGTAATCACTCCGGGTGATCGGTGTTCGTGAAGCACGGTTGTACCGTGGTTTAAACCCCTCGTCCAGGTACTGACCCGGCCACGGCCGGTGAGCGGGATCGATCATCCAATTAGCCCGGGGGTGTGACTTCCCGGCGTGTCAGCCGGCCCCCCGGCCGCCGCCGAACCGCATCCGGAAGTCGCGCGCGACCACGCTGACCAGCGGGCGGCGCCCCGCCAGGAACGCGAGCGGGCCGCCCTCGGCGACCCGCCACGCCGAGTGAGCAAGCCCGAGGCGCGCCGTCAGCCGCACCCGGCTGCGCAGCGGGCCCCGCTGCCGGACGGCGAACGCCAGCGGCAGCCGGAACGGCAGTGGCCGGCGCCGCCCGAACCGAGCCCCGGCCAGTGGCATCCCGCCGGCACGGGCCTCGGCGTCGAAATCCGGGGCGTCGGTGAGCGTGAACTCGGCCAGCTCCTTGGGGATGTGCCACAGCGCGCGACCGCCGGCCAGTGAGACCGGGCTGTCGACCCAGATGTGCGGGATCGTCACGGCCGGCCCGCTGCGCACCGCGACGGTCACCATCAGCTCGCGGTAGGACAGCACGCCCGGTGGGCGGTAGTCGACCCACGCCGCGATCACCACGGCGCGGCCCGCCACCGTCAGCGGCCGCACCCCGGGGGGCAGCTCGGGCAGCAGGTGCGCGGGCACGATCCACGCCGAGGCGTGCATGTGCCCGCGCAGGTGCCACGGTTGCGGTGGGTACTCGGTGTCGGACACGGACGACCTCAGATCGGGGTGACGGGGAGGCGCAGCGCTCCGGGGGCGGCCTCCGGGACCACGGGGTTCTTCGGGGCGACCGGCCGCACCCGCCGGTAGGGCTCGCCGAGCGGCGGGCGCAGATCGGCCTCACCCTTGTTCGGCCACAGCGCCATCGCGCGTTCGGCCTGCGCGGTGATCGTCAGGGACGGGTTCACGCCCAGGTTCGCCGAGATCGCCGAGCCGTCCACGACGTGCAGGCCCTCGTACCCCCACAACCGCTGGTACGGGTCGACCACACCGGTGTCCGGCGAGTCGCCGATGGCGCAGCCGCCGATGAAGTGGCCGGTCAGCGGGATGTTGGCGAAATCGGTCCAGGCGCCCTGCGGCACACCGCCGATCTTGTCCGCGACCCGCCGCGCGACCTCGTGGCCTGCCGGGATCCACGTCGGGTTCGGCGCGCCGTCGCCCTGCCGGGTGGTCATCCGGCGACCCAGCAGACCGCGCTTGGTGTAGGTGGTGACCGAGTTGTTCAGCGACTGCATCACCAGCAGCGCGATCATCTGCTGCGACCACTTCCGCGGGTTGAGCAGCCACGGCAGCACCCGCCAGTGCCGCGCCAGCTCGCGCAGGCCCAGCGCCCACCGCCGGTGCCCGTCCTTGCCGTCGACCAGCACGGTGGCGAGCAGGCCCATCAGGCCACTGCCCTTGCCGTAACGCACCGGTTCGACGTGCGTCACCTCGTCCGGGTGGATCGACGACGTGATGGCCACGCCGTCGGTGTAGTCGGCGTCGCGGTCGCGCGAGCGCACGGCGAGCACCGCCTCGGAGTTGGTGCGCGACAGGTATCCGAGCCGCCGGGACAGCCCCGGCAGCGAACCCTGGTCCCGCAGGCGGTGCAGCAGCCGCTGCGTGCCCAGCGCGGAGGCGGCGAACACGACCTGGTCGGCGGTGAACGTCCGGCGGTGCTTGCGGCCCCACGTTCCGGTGCGCACCGTGGTGACGGTGTAGCCGCCGCCCCCGCGCGGCCGCACGTCCACCACGGTGGTGAGCGGGTGCACCTGCGCGCCGGCCCGCTCGGCGAGGTGAAGGTAGTTCTTCACCAGGGTGTTCTTCGCGTTGTGCCGGCACCCGGTCATGCACGCGCCGCAGTGGGTGAACGTCCGGCGCGCCGGGCCGGCACCGCCGAAGAACGGGTCCGGCACTTCCTGGCCGGGCTTCTGGTCGCCGGTCGCGAACAGCACGCCGACCGGCGTGGGCCGGAACGTGTCGCCGATCGCCATGTCACCGGCGACCTCGCGCAGCACGCGGTCGGCGCGGCTGAGCCCGGGGAAGGCCGTCACGCCCAGCATCCGCCGCGCCTGGTCGTAGTAAGGCGCCAGCTCGGCCTGCCAGTCCGTGATGTGCGACCACTGCGGGTCCTCGAAGAACGCCCGCGGCGGCTCGTAGAGCGTGTTGGCGTAGACCAGCGACCCGCCGCCGACCCCGCTGCCGCTCAGGACGAAGGTGTCCCGCAGCAACGTCAGCCGCTGGATGCCGAAGCACCCCAGCCGCGGCGCCCACAGGTACTTGCGCAGCCGCCAGGAGGTCTTGGCGAACTCGTCGTCGGCGAACCGGCGGCCCGCCTCGAGCACCCCGACCCGGTAGCCCTTCTCCGTGAGGCGCAGCGCGCTGACGCTGCCCCCGAAACCCGAGCCGATCACCAGAACGTCGTAGTGCAGCTCGCCGGTCATGCGCCGTCCTTCCCCGCGATCGCGCGGTAGTCCTCGAGTTTCAGGGCGCGGGTGCGGAGCCGGTACTGGGTGACCGTGCCCGGCCAGTTGTTCACGATGCGTCCCGCGGCGTTGCGGTACCAGCTCGAACACCGGGTCCATACCGACCGGGCGAGCCGCCGTTGCAGCACGCTGTCGAAGCGGGCGGCGACCTCGGGTTTGACGTCGAGCGCGACGCCGCGCCGCCGGGTCAGCACCCGCACCGCCTGCACGATGTAGCGGGCCTGCGACTCCAGCATGTACACGATGGAGTTGCCGCCCAGGTTGGTGTTCGGCCCGTACACCAGGAACAGGTTGGGAAACCGCGGCACGGTCATCCCGAGGTAGGCCCACGCGCCGTCGCGCCACACGTCGGCCAGCTCGACTCCGTCGCGCCCGCGCACCGTCATCGGCACGAGGAACTCGCTGGCGTGGAACCCGGTGCCGTAGACGATGGCGTCCACCTCGTGCACGATCCCGTCGGCCGTCCGCACCCCCTCCGGGACGATCTCGACGATCTTCTCGGTCTCGACGCGCACGTTCGGCTGGGTCAGCGCCGGGTAGTACTCGTTGGAGAACAGCGCCCGCTTGCAGCCCGGCGCGTAGTCCGGGGTGAGCGTGGCGCGCAGCTGCGGGTCGGGCACCTGCCCGGCGAGGTGCCTGCGGCCCAGCCACCCGAGGTAGGTGCGCACCAGCGGGACGTCGACCAGTCCCAGCGAGAGGAACTCGCAGACCATCCAGATGCGGAACCGTTCGATCTTCTGCGTGAACGGCACCCGGCGGAACAACGCGCGGTGCCAGTTCCGGTAAGCGATGTCGTTCTTGGGCACGATCCACGGTGCGGACCGCTGGAACACCGTCACGTGCGCCGCGGTGCGCTGCAGGTGTGGCACGAACTGGACGGCGCTCGCCCCGGTGCCGATCACCGCGACCCGTTTGCCGGCGAGGTCGCAGCCGTGGTCCCAGTCCGCGGAGTGGAAGGCGGGCCCGGCGAACGACTCCCGCCCCGCGATGTCCGGCAGGGCCGGACGGGACAGCTGGCCGACCGCGGGCACCAGCACGTCCGCCTCGACGACCTCACCCGACTCGGTGGTGACGTGCCAGCGGCAGGTGGTCTCGTCGAACTCGGCGGCGGTCACGGCAGTGCCGAAGCGGATCTTGCCGGTCACCCCGTATTCGCGGGCGACCCGCTCCAGGTAGGCCTTGATGTCGGCCTGCAGCGAGAAGCGCATCGGCCAGTCCGGGTTGGGCCGGTGGGAGAACGAGTACAGCGGGGACGGGATGTCGCAGCCCGCGCCGGGGTAGGTGTTGTCCCGCCACACTCCGCCGACGGCGTCCGCGCGCTCCAGGACCGTGAAGTCACGGTAGCCGGCGCGCAGTAGTTCGGTCGCGACGGCCAGGCCGCCGAAACCCGCGCCGATGATCACGACGGACGGCCCTGTCCGGGCGGTGTTCGGTGCTGCCATGCTGCTCCTCGCCGGTGAGTGGTGCCTACTCCACAGTAAGTGCTCTCGATCACGCGCCACAGAGAGCACCGGCCAGGAAATCCAGATTTCCGGCCACCCCGCCCGCGAGTCGGTGACCGGCGGAATCCATACTTCCGGCCATGAACCAGCAGTTGCCCGTCGCCGTGCGCGACTGGGACTTCCCCCGGGGAGTCGCCAGCGTCGCGCTGCTCGCGCGGTTCGGCGTCGAGCGCGGGCTGCGCCGGGACGCGCTCCTGCGCGGCACCGGTCTGGCCCCGGCCCGGCTCGACGACCCCTCCGCCCAGGTCGACGCCCACCAGGAGCTCACCGTGGCCCGCAACTTGGTGCGCGAGCTCGGCGATCCGCCGGGACTGGGCCTGGACGCGGGGGTGCGCTACCGGGTGACCACGTTCGGCGTGTTCGGCTTCGCGTGCATCAGCAGCCCCACCCTGCGCGACGCGATCTCGTTCGCCCTGCGCTACCTGGACCTGAGCTTCATCTTCTGCCTGCCGGCCGTCGAGCTGACCCCGCAGGAGCTGCGGTTCGAACTGCGCGACGAGCGGTTGCCGCACGACGTGCGGCGGTTCCTCCTCGAACGCGACGTCAGTGCGATCCACACGGTCATCAACGACCTCCTGCCGGGCGGGCTCACGATACGGCAGCTGGACTTCCGCTTCCCGGAGCCGGAGGATCCGGCGCGCTACACCGAGGTTTTCGGGTTCCGGCCGCGGTTCGGCGCGCCCGCGCACCGGGTGGCCATCGACCCCGCCGCACTGGGCCAGCCGCTCCCCCAGGCCAGCGAGCACACCGTGGCGCTGTGCGAGGCCCAGTGCCGCGAGCTGGTGAGCAGGCGCCGCGCCCGGTCGGGCATCGCGCACCAGGTGCGGGAGAAGCTGATCCGCGTCGGCGGTGCGGTGGAGATGGCCGAGGTGGCGCGCGAGCTCAACGTCAGCGTCCGCACGCTGCGGCGGCGGCTGGAGGACGCGGGCACCAGTTTCCGCGGCCTGCTCGACGAGGTTCGGCAGGCGCTGGCGGAGGAGATGCTCGCGACCGGCGCGCTGTCCGTCGAGGACGTCGCGCTGCGGCTGGGTTATGCGGAGGCGTCCAGCTTCATCTTCGCGTTCCGCCGCTGGACCGGCACGACGCCCGCCCGCTACCTGCGCGCGGCACTGTCCGGCGAGGACGTGCAGTGGAACGGACCACGCGCCTAGGCCGGTGATCCGGCAGGATCGAGGTATGACGCGATGGGCGCGCGCGATCGACACCGGCTGGGTGCTCGAGGGCGACCTCACCGGGCCGGACACCGACGAGTTCGCCGATCCTGGGGAGATCACCGCAGCCCTGGCTGCGGCACCCGGTGACTCCCTGCTGGCGGTGCAACACCCACATCGCCTGCCCGGGGCGCCACCCCTGCGGGAAGCGCTTCCCCCCGCGCGATCGGTGCTGGACCGCCTGCGGGCGCGCGCGTACCGGCCCGTGCACGACGTGGTGGCGCCGTACCGGATCGCCGGGCCGGACGGTACCGCGATGGGTGTGCTGTGCCTGGTCGACCCCTCGGCGGTGGGCGCGCGGGTCCGGCACGGCGAACAGGTGTACCCGGCCGTCGTCGCCGAGCGGGCCGCGGCGTTGCGGGCGCTGCGATGCGCCACGAGCGCGGCGATGCTGGTGCCGATGTCCGGTAGTGCCGTCACCACCACCGCCGCCACGGCGATGCGCGGTCAGCCCGCGGTGGACCACACCGACGCCGCGGGCCGCTCGCACCGGCTGTGGCTGACCGGCCCCGGCCCGGAGCAGGACCGGCTGCTCGCCGCGGTGCGCTCGACGGCACTGCTGGTGGCCGACGGCAACCACCGCGTTGCGGCCGCCGCGGCGGCCGCAACGCCGTTGCTCGCGCTCGTCACCGCGGGCCCGGACCTGCGGGTCGGCGCGATCCACCGGACGATCACCGGCACCGGCCTGCGCGCGGCGGCCCTGGTACGGGCCTGGCGCCGCGCGGGACTGGTGGTCCAGCGGGGCTCCGATGTGGACGTCCCCGCACCCGGCACCGCGGTGGTGCACACGCGCGACGGGGTCGTGGTGGTGGATCTGCCGCCCGGCGCTCCGGACCACGACGTGGTGGACAACGTCCTGCTGGCGGTGCTGGAGCTCGATCCGGAGGGCCCGCACGTGCACGCGCTGCCCGCGGGCCAGGATCCGGTTCCCGGCACCGACGCGGTGGTGTGCCTGGCTCCGCTGACGCTCCCGCAGGTGCGGGCCGCGCACGCCGCAGGCCGCCGGATGCCGCGCAAGAGCACCTCCTTCACCCCGAAGCCACGCAGCGGCCTGATCCTGGCCGCGCTCACCGTCACCGGCCGGTGAACACGGCTTTGCGCCGTTCGACGAACGACCGGAGACCTTCCTGTCCGTCGGCGGTGGCGAGCAACCGGGTGACGGTCGGGGTGAGATCGCCGATGGCGGCCTGGTCACCGTGATCGCGCGCGCGGTGTGCCGAGGCGAGGACGGCACGAACGCCGAGGGGTGCGGCATCGTCGGCGATGCCGTGGGCGATCGCCAGGGCGCGTTGCCGGAGATCGCCGCTGACGACCTCCCGCACCAACCCGATGCGACGGGCTTCGGCGGCATCGAACTCGTCGCCGGTGAGCATCCAGCGCATGGCGTTGCCCCAGCCGGTTTCGCGGGCGAAGCGCAGGGTCGCTCCGCCGAACGGGTAGATGCCGCGGCGGACTTCGAGTTGGGTGAAGCGGGCGTCGTCGGCGGCGATCCGGATGTCGGCGGCGAGGAGCAGTTCGATGCCGAGCGTCAGCACCCGGCCCTGGGCGGCGGCGACGACCGGTGTCGTCCAGTCGCCGTCCAGGCGCCACGGATCGCGGCCGTCTTCCGGGTAGAGGCCGGCGCCGGATTCGATCACGGGGGCGACGTCGGCCAGGTCGAGTCCGGCGGTGAAGTGCCCGCCGTGGGCGAACAACACGCCACAGCGCAGGGTGTCGTCGGCTTCGAGCAGCGCGTAGGCGCGCGAGAGGTCGTGCAGCATCGCGCAGTCGAACGCGTTGCGCTTGTCCGGGCGGTTGAGGCCGATCAGCAGGACGTTGCCGTCGCGTTCGAGGGTGACGGTGCCGTGCTCAGAGGTGAGGGTCATGGGGTTGCTCCGTGTTCGGCGTCGGAATCGGGTCGCAAGCAAGGTGTGTCCGGGGATCGAGGAGCACCCGCCCGAAGGGGCGGTCCTCGACGACACGCCGCTGCGCCTCGGCGGCCCGGTCGAGTGAGTAGGTCCGGTCGAGCGCCGGGCGCACGGCGTGGTCGGCCAGGTGCCCCAGCAGGGTGCGGTAGGCGTCGACGATGTCGGGCTGGGTGAAGGTGGTGAAGAGGAATCCCTCGATGCGCGCGGTTTTCCAGATCAGGTCGGTGACGTCGATGGCGGCCTTGGTTCCGGCCGTGTAGCCGATGCTGACGAGGGTCCCGCCCCGGCGGAGCGTGCCGAGCACCTGACCGGTGATGTCGCCGCCGAGCCCGTCGAGCACGACGTCCACCCCGGAGCCGTCGGTCAGCCGGGCGACGCCCGCGGCCAGCGTCTCGGTGTCGAGATCGATGACCGCGAGGGTGTCGTCGCGCGGAATCCCGGCGATCCGGTCGGCACCGCGAACGGTGGAGATGACGTGCGCGGCGCCGAGGATCGGCGCGACCTGGGCGGCAGCGGAGGCCACCGCGCCACGGATCCCGGGTGCGAGCAGGACCTGACCGGGTTGCAGGCGGGCCGTCCTGGTGAGTGCCAGCCAGGCGGTGAGGTATCCCGCACCCGCCGCCAAGCCGGCGGCGTCGTCGTCGGTCACGCCGTCGGGGATGGGGACCAGGTGGTCCGGCGGGACGGCCATCATCTCCCGCCAGGTGCCGTCGCTCGTCGTGCCGTAACCCCATCCGCACAGCAGAACCCGCGTGCCCGGCGCGTGCTCGGAACCCCCGGAGTCCGCCACGCGGCCCACGGCGCTGGCCCCGGGCACCAGCGGCAGCGGCTTGCGCATCGACGGGGGCAGGACACCGGCACGAACCTTGTCGTCGAGCGGGCTGACGCCGGCGCGGGTGATCCGGATCAGAACGAGTTCGCCGTCCGGTCGGGGCTCGGGTAGTTGCTCGACCCGCAGCGTGTCCGGTCCGCCGAATTCGTGGAATCGAACTGCCCGCATCGGTCCTTCTCCTCGTCAAGGAAGCTACTATCGTGAAGAAAGTAGCTATTCTCGAGAAAGTGACTTGAGGAGTGATCCATGACACATCGCGAACTGGACGTCGACTCGATCCGGCCGTACTGCCCCTACTACGCAGCGGCGATGGACATGCTCGGCCGTCGCTGGGCCGCGACCGTGTTGCGCGCGCTTCTGGCCGGCGCCACCCGGTTCCGCGACATCGCCGGTGCTGTCCCCGACATGACCGACAAGGTGCTGGCACAGCGTCTGAAGGACCTCGAGGCCGACGGGCTCATCGAGCGCACCGTGCAGCCCACCACTCCGGTTCGCATCGAGTACCGGCTGACCGAGAAGGGCACCGCGCTCGGCAAGGTGCTGCTGGAGCTGAACCGGTGGGCACTGGAATGGATCGAACTCCCGGCCGATCGCTGACACCGGCCGCCTGCCCGCACTCGCGCCGATCGACGGCGAACGGCGTGGCGCCGCCCGGCTCAGCGCGGAACCGGGCCGTCCGCCCGCAACGACTCCGCCCCGTGCACGCACCGGCCGCCGACGAACGTCGCCAGCACGCCGATCTCGCTGATCCGCTCGCTGGGCACCGCGGTCGGATCGTCGTCGAGCAGCACCATGTCCGCCCACAGGCCCGCGGCGATCCGGCCGCGCTCGTTCTCCTGGTGCGAGGCCCACGCCGGGTGCGTCGTGTAGGCCCGCAGCGCTTCCGCGGCGTCGACCCGCTCGTCCGGGCTGAGCACCACCCCGGCGCTGGTCGTGCGCTCCACCATGGACCGCAGCCCGGCCAGCGGCGCGCCCACCCCGACGCACGGCCGGTCGGAACTGCCGGGCACTCGCAAGCCGGCGTCCACAAAGGACTTCTGGCGGTACAGCCACGGCACGCGCTCCGCGCCGAGCGCCTCGGCCATCGTGTCGCCGATTTCGTACAGGAACCGCGCCTGCGGCACCGGGATCACGTTCAGCGCGGCCAGGCGCGCCATCTGATCCGGGCGCACCATCGCCGCGTGCTCGATCCGGTGCCGCACATCCTGGCGCGGCAGCACGCGCTGCGCCTCCTCGAACGCGTCCAGCGTGAGGTCGATCGCGCGGTCGCCAATCGCGTGCGCGGCCACCCGCCAGCCCCCGCGGTGCGCCGCGACGATCGTGTCGCGCAGCACCTTCGGGTCGTCCTGCAGCACGCCGAGCCCGCCGTGCGAACAGAACGGCTCGGTGAGCGCCGCGGTTCGGCTGCTCAGCGCCCCGTCGGTGAAGATCTTCATCGGACCCACCCGCAGGAACTCGTCGCCGAAGCCGCTGCGCAGCCCGAGGTCCACGCCGATCCCGCCGGCGTCGGCCTCGTTGCCACCGAGCGGGTGCAGCACCTCGCTGGCCGGCATCAGCTCGACGCGCACCGGCAGCACCCCGCGGGCCCGCGCCAGGTGGTAGGCCGCGGCCTCCGCCGGACTGTGGCCGATCCACCCACCGCCGATCCCGGCCTCGGTGACCGCGGTCAGCCCTTCCGTGACGAACACCTTCCCGGCGCGCTCGATCGCCGCCGCCAGTTCGTCGACCGGGTAGGGCTTGACGAGCGCGTCCACCAGCTGCTGCGCCTGCTCGGCCAGCAGCCCCGTCGGGGCGCCGTCGTCGTCGCGGGACACCACCCCGCCCTCCGGCACGCGCGCCGACCCGTCGAGCACACCCGCCTGCGCCAGGATCGCGGAGCTGACCGTGCACATGTGCGCCGAGCGGTGCTTCAGCCACACCGGGCGCCCGCCGCCCGCACGGTCCAGCGCCGCGCGGTCCGGGTGGCCCCCGAGCACGAAGTCGTCGTACTTGGACCCGATCACCCACGCGTCGGAGGGCAGCTGGGCGGCGCGCGCCGCGACGGTGTCGTAGAGCTCGTCCAGGGTGCGGCACCCGGACAGGTCCAACTCGGCCAGCGACAACCCGAACCAGACCATGTGGTTGTGCGCATCGGCGAAGCCCGGCGTCAGCACCGCTCCCCCGCCGTCGACGACGGTGCGCGCGGACAGCCCCTCGACCTCCTCGTCGACCCCCACGATCCGCCCGTGCAGCACACCGACGGTGTGCGCGCGGGGACGATCGGCCGACACGGTCAGCGCACGGACGTTGCGCACCAGGAGGTCGAGCACGTGAGATCCTTTCGGTCGGAGGCCCTTGCCTGCAGATTAG
>Ga0164243_10000737_pt1 | contig 57170 bp, 43 predicted proteins | sample OricompcompostOP_FD_108781 | JGI IMG/M metagenome (GOLD analysis project Ga0164243, IMG submission 108781) | Organic Plus compost microbial communities from Emeryville, California, USA - Original compost - Organic plus compost (OP) | ecosystem: Engineered > Solid waste > Mixed feedstock >... | reverse complement strand
TTAAGCCCGCCAGAGCCGATGGTACTGCGGTAACACGTGGGAGAGTAGGTCGGTGCCGGACCTTACGGGCCGTACAGCTGTGCTGTGCGGCCCTTTTTTTTGCCCCCAGCCCAACGGACATGCTCGCTTTCCTTTTGAACATATTGAAACACAAAATTATTACTTAGGATAGGGTTCCACGTATCATAATTAATGTTATTTTTATGGGCATATATATATTATATCTTTCGTAAATACATGAAAAGCAAGCGTTATTTTTTGATTTTAATATGGTTATTACCTATATGGGGCTTTGCGCAAAAAGAAAATCCAAAACCCAATTGGCAGAATCTAGATTTAGTAAAGGATGGGGTCTTTGGAATGAGTACAGAGAAGGCATATGACGAGCTTCTAGCCGGTAAGAAAGGGCAGACAGTAATCGTTGCTGTAATTGATGGAGGAGTGGACACACAACATGAAGATTTGAAAGATCATATCTGGAAAAATGAAGACGAGTTGCCAAATGATAGTATTGATAATGATGAGAATGGATATATAGATGATCTCCACGGCTGGAATTTTATTGGTAATGCCAACGGAAAGAACGTTCAGTATGATAATTTGGAAGTCGTGCGTTTAGTACGTGAATTGCAACCCAAGTATATATCTGTATTACCAACAACTCCGTTGGAAGAGGTAGAACGACGTAAATTTTTACGCTATCAAAAGATGAATACGGATTATATGCACAAGTTGCAGATAGCACAATTGACAGAACGGGCTATCAAGGAATTTAAACAAGAGGTAGATTCTATTTATAGCCGCATCAATAAACAAAATCCGACTGACCTGGATTTTAAACAATATAAGCCGCGTAATAAGGGAGAAAGAAAGACAATCTCGATGATAAGAGATGGGATGAAGGAAGAAGGCGATTATAAAGGTTTTTATGAAGAATTGGCGGATGGAGTTAAGTATTATCAAGCAGAAGTGAAGTACCACCTTAATATGGCCTATGATTCGAGGCAGATAGTAGGTGACCATTATGAAAATAGCAGCGAAAGATATTATGGAAATGCAGATGTAACCGGGCCCGATGCATTGCATGGCACGCATGTGGCGGGTATTGTTGCTGCAAATAGAAATGATAGCAATAGCGTTAAAGGTGTCTCTGATCAGGCCCAAATTATGGTCTTACGTGTGGTGCCGGATGGTGATGAACGTGATAAAGATGTAGCTAATGCTTTGTTTTATGCCGTTGATAATGGAGCGAAAGTGGTTAATATGAGTTTTGGGAAAGCTTATGCAAAGGATAAGGCCATTGTGGATAGTGCTGTTCGGTATGCGATGTCCAAGGATGTCTTACTGATACATGCGGCAGGAAATGATGCTCAGGATAATGACGAAAATTCGAATTTTCCCAATCGAAATTATGTAGATAGCCTGGGCTTAAATATGGGTGTGGCTAATAATTGGATAGAGGTTGGAGCAAGTAGTTGGAAAAATGATGAGTCATTGGTGGCCGATTTTTCCAATTATGGTAAGCGTACGGTAGACGTTTTTGCCCCCGGCGTAGCAATTACTTCTACGATACCTCAATCAAGATATAAAAAAGAAGATGGGACGAGTATGGCTGCTCCTGCGGTGAGTGGTGTTGCTGCCCTGATTCGTTCGTATTATCCTCAATTCACTGCTTCGGAAGTCAAGCGCATCATTCTGGAATCAGTGGTTAAACCTACCCAGAAAGTGAAGATTAAACAAGGGGGGAGTAAAAAGAAGGTGTTATTATCTGATATATGTATTACCGGTGGCATTGTGAATGCTTACAATGCCTTGAAGCTAGCAGCAGAACGCGCTGCGATAAAATAATCTCTTAGTTATAGGCCGATCTCGCACAATATATGATTCTATTGTGCGTTAGAATATATGTATACTAAAACACAGGTCTATGGTTGAAACTTTTACATCTCATATTTCGGATAACCTCGAAGATAAAGCTAAAACGTATGAAGAATTGTCTCTCGATGCGGAGGAAAAGCTTTTCTATGCCATGTTACAGCAGCCGTTAAATAAACTTCTTATAGAACCACCCGCATCTAGCATAGAGCATATACTTTTATTTTCACAGAAAGATAGTCGTATCTGAGATCTTTATCAATTTCTCAATTAACTCTATTTAGATACATATCCTTAGTTGATCGGACTATTTTAATTCAAAATGGTTGGTTAAATAAAGATTTTGTATTAGGTTTGTTTATGCTTAAAAAAGAGCGCTATCATGCATTTGTTTCCTATTTTTCTTCGCATAATCCAGATGCCCAAACTGAATTAAATTATAGTAATGCCTTTGAATTGTTGGTTGCTGTTATTTTGTCAGCGCAATGCACAGATAAGCGAATTAACCTAGTTACGCCTCGTTTATTTGCACGTTTCCCTGATGCTGAAACACTAGCATCCGCTTCGGTAGATGAGGTTTTTTCTTACATTAGAAGTGTAAGTTATCCCAATAATAAAGCCAAGCATCTGGTGGGAATGGCCAAAATGTTAGTTGAAGATTATCATGGTGAAATTCCTGCTACGGTAGATGAGTTGCAGAAGTTGCCGGGGGTTGGCAGGAAGACAGCAAATGTGATTGCTTCTGTCATATTCAATACACCTGCTATAGCAGTAGACACACATGTGTTTCGGGTAGCAAATCGAATAGGTTTGACCCATCGTGCGAAGACACCATTGGCTGTTGAGAAACAACTTGTTAAGTTCTTACCAGAGAATACATTGGCTATTGCCCATCATTGGCTTATATTGCATGGGCGCTATATTTGCGTTGCAAGACGACCAAAGTGCGAAATATGCCCAATTACCTATTTGTGTCAGTATTACGAAAAACATGTATTAAAGAAGTAAAGAAAAATATACTAATAAAATTAGTATTTTAAATAAAAAATATTATTTTTGATTAAAAAATTAGAAATGAGCAATCAGGATAAATTGAAAGCCTTACAGCTTACGCTGGATAAATTAGAAAAATCATACGGCAAGGGTACCATTATGAAGTTAGGTGATTCTGCTGTTGAGCCAATTGATTCGATTTCAACGGGATCACTAGGCTTGGATATTGCTTTGGGGATAGGTGGTGTTCCTAAGGGTAGAGTTATTGAAATATATGGGCCAGAATCTTCTGGTAAAACAACATTAGCTACCCATGTTATAGCTGAAGCACAGAAAAAAGGTGGAATTGCAGCCATTATTGATGCGGAGCATGCGTTTGACAAATATTATGCTCGTAAACTTGGTGTTGATGTAGAAAACCTATTGATTTCACAACCGGACAATGGGGAACAGGCATTGGAAATTGCCGATAATCTCATCCGTTCTGGGGCCATTGATGTGATTGTGATTGATTCTGTTGCGGCATTGGTTCCTAAAGGGGAAATTGAAGGTGAAATGGGAGATTCAAAAATGGGATTGCAAGCCCGCTTGATGTCTCAAGCCCTGCGTAAATTGACTGGAACCATTTCTAAAACCAATTGCTGTTGCATTTTTATCAACCAATTGCGCGAGAAAATAGGGGTGATGTTTGGCAATCCTGAAACAACTACAGGAGGAAATGCACTGAAATTTTATGCGTCGGTGCGGCTAGATATCCGCCGGATGTCACAGATTAAAGATGCTGATGAGGTATCTGGAAATCGAGTAAAGGTTAAAATTGTGAAAAATAAAGTGGCTCCTCCATTTAGGGTTGCAGAGTTCGATATTTTATTTGGTGAAGGTATTTCGAAAGTTGGGGAGATTATCGATTTGGGTGTTGATTTCGATGTTATTAAGAAGGCAGGTTCGTGGTTTAGTTATGGCGATACTAAATTAGGACAGGGAAGGGATGCCGTGAAAGCTTTGTTATTGGACAACCCAGATTTGATGGATGAATTAGAAATGAAGATAAAGGAAAAAGTTGCTCCCGAAAAGTTAGAAGAGGAATAATAATTTACATACTCATATTAATTAAAAAGGTGATGTGATTCGAAAGAATTGCATCACCTTTTTAATTAATATGATCTGCTAACGGTCAAGCTGCTCGTATTTTTTTCGATCAAGCTCACTTTTGCTAGCTTTCAAGGACGCGGCTATTGCAAAAATAACCAGTATAATAACGACCACTATACCAAATAGTCCCTTTTTTTTGTCTTTCCGCATGACCCAGAATAAAAAGATAATGAGCGGAAGAGCAAAAATCCCAAAAAATATAAAACTTGGAGCTCCCATTGTGTATTACTTATTGTTAATTTGAAGAATGAACTGCCCATCTTGCAAGAGGTGTGATGTCTTGCAATACAAAATCCTTATTTAAATATTTATAATATCCGGCGATAGCTATCATGGCTGCATTATCTGTACAATATTCAAATCGTGGTATGTATACATTCCATTGTTCTTTTGCAGCAAGGCTAGTTAACCCATTTCGTAAACCCGAATTGGCAGATACTCCACCAGCTATGGCTACCCTATTCAATCGCTCTTTTTCAGCTGCGAGTTTTAATTTTTTTAATAAGATACTGATGATCCTATCTTGCACAGAAGCACAAATGTCGTGTAAATTGTCTTGCAGAAAAGTAGGGCTCTGCTCACTCTGTTCTTGTACGAAGTAGAGAATAGCGGTTTTCAAACCACTAAAACTAAAATCCAAGCCCTTTATTTGGGGTTCAGGAAAACTAAATCGAGCTTGTCCACTTGCAGCGAATTTGTCTATCAATGGTCCGCCAGGATAAGGTAACCCTAATATCTTGGCCGTTTTGTCAAATGCTTCTCCTGCAGCGTCATCAATGGTTTGGCCCATTAATTCCATATCAAAGTAATTTTTAACCAGCACCAACTGTGTGTGACCTCCAGATACCGTAAGACAGATAAATGGAAAATCTGGTTTGGGATCTTCTATAAAATGAGCTAGTATATGCGCTTGCATATGATTTACTTCAATAAGTGGAATATTCCTAGCTAATGCAAATGCCTTTGCGAAAGAGGTACCCACTAATAATGATCCGAGTAATCCTGGTCCGCGCGTAAATGCTATGGCATCTATATCATTTTTATGTATTTTTGCTTCCTGTATGGCTTGATGAACGGTTGGTATGATGTTCTGCTGGTGGGCACGGGAGGCTAACTCCGGCACAACGCCACCAAATTTTTCATGTACTGTTTGATTAGCGATAATATTCGATACGATTTTTCCGTCTATACAAATAGCAGCGGAAGTTTCGTCGCAAGAAGATTCGATGCCCAAGATAGTTGCCAATGTGCAGATTTGTTTAATACTATAAGGTTACAAACTTAGATAAACTTTCTTTTAAATGAAAGTTTATACGCATAGACATGAGCATAATCATGCGTATTGAAAAGGTCACGTTAATAAGATAGGATACAAACTCTATATAGATTAGTTTTATAAAGAAGATAGCAAAAATAGTATTATATGGATTTAGCAGTATGATAATATTGCTAGTGATACTCTTGTTCTCTTTACAATTCCGATCCGTACAGACATATTTAACTCAGCAGGTTGCTGCTTATCTCTCCGCAGAATTGCAAACAACTATTCGCGTTGGAGGTGTTTATTTTAAGCCTTTTTCTACTTTATCCTTAAATGACGTGTATATTGCAGATGAGCGTGGCGACACGCTTCTATATGTGCATCAATTAGATGCAGAAGTACGATTGCGCTATATTACTCGAGGAGCAGTTGATATTGACCAAATCAAACTGGTAGACGGTGCGATCTATTTGAAGAAACAAACCGATACGACCACCAATTTTTCATTTATAATCCACTATTTTAATCGACCAACTGAAGATAATAAAAACAAAAATAGGTTTAAGGTTAGCTTAAACCGAGTGATCATTGAAAATATGCATTTTCGATACAAGAATTTGCTGGTTGATCGCCAAATATCAGGTGTTAACTTTCATGATATAGATGTAGCCGACTTTAATGCCGTTTTTTCAGATATTGATTTGAAGCAACATCTCTTCGCAACAACAATTAAGCAGCTTTCTTTTAGAGAAAAAAGTGGTTTCCATTTGAAGCGTTTGCAAGGCGAGGTAATTGTTGACAGCACGGTTATGGAATTTAAAAAGCTGTATGCTGAAACGAACAACAGCCATTTGAGTAATTATCTGCGCTTTAGTTTTAATAAATTCAACGATTTTGCTGATTTTGTGAATAAAGTTCGGGTGCAGGCTCAAATACGTAATACACGTGTTGATTCGCATGACATTGCTTTTTTTGCTCCTGGGGTAAACCGGACTGAATTTAATATTGGTGTTAAAGGGAATGTAAGTGGAACCGTGAGCAAGTTTATAGGTAAACGTATGCTCATAAAAATGGGAAAAGCAACTTATCTCAGTGGGCATGTGGCCGTAACAGGATTGCCTAATATTGAACAAACTGTTTTTAATTTAAATCTTAGCCAGTTTGCTACCAACAAAGCAGATGCCGAACCGTTGATTGCTGGTTTTAGTGGTAATCAAACATTTAAGCTGCCCGATTTTTTAACTGCTTTGAATCAGTTAAACTACAGTGGTAAAATAAATGGGCTGTACCATGATTTTAAATTGGAGGGCTTGTTAAAAACGTCGCTTGGGCAGATAGAAGCAAGAGGTGAAATGGATATAAAGACCGGCGGAAAATATCAGTTAAGCCTCGTGTCAGAGAACCTCAAACTTGGGCCCATAGCACATGATAATCACTTAGGCGCAATTTCATTTTCTTCAACCATTCAGGGAAAAGGGTTCATGATGGATGATTTAGCAGCAAATATAACTGCTAATGTAGCATTTATTGAATATAAAGGCCATCGTTATGAACACCTTAATTTGGCCGCGCAGGTTATGGATAAGGTGTTGAAGGGAGATGTCCAGGTCGATAGCCGAGAAGTGAAGTTAGCGACTGAGGTTATAGCAGATTTTAGTCGGGCTAAACCATTATATAATGCTTCTGTACAGATTGATAGGGCTGATTTATATCAATTGAATATAGTGAAAGATTCTTTAACGATTGAAGGAATAATGAAGGCAGAGCTCATCGGTGATGGATTAAATGATTTAGTTGGGCAGATCGACATTAGGAAGGGCGTATTGAGGATGCCTAACTATTCGGCAGCAATAGATTCGGTGGTGGTTCGTGCCAATGGGAATGCAGATGATCGGATGTTTACAGTGCAATCAGATATATTGGATGCCCAAATGAAAGGTAGGATAGATTTAAATGCATTTCCCGTTTATTTCAAATCGATTGTTAAGCAATATCTACCATCGTGGAAAATCGATTTACCCTCAAGCGATCAATCTTTCGATTTTTCATTACGGTTAAAAAGAACACAACCGCTTCTGATGTTGTTCGCTCCAGCAATACATATACCTGACACCATGATTGTAAATGGGAAGTTTTTATCTGGAGATAGTATAGCTAATTTGAACGCTTATATTCCACAATTGGATGTTGGGAATTTTAAAATGAAAGATATCATCATTGATGGTGTGGCGGGCGATGAAGCTTTGAGCTTAATTATTACAGCAGATCGATTTAATATAACAGATAGTCTATATATTGAAAATATCAACTTATCGAATGTGCTCAGTAACGATAGTTTAAGATTTAACGTAAAATTATCAGACATTGACGCTCAGAATCAAATGGATTTAAATGGTTTGGTGGCGTTTAGAGAGGATGAGGCTGCCCAGTTGAGTTTGCTACCATCCAATATTATTATTAACCAAGATAATTGGAAACTGGAAGATCAGGTAAATTTTGATTTTCACAAAGGCGATATCCGTATCAATGGTTTCGAGTTAGCAAATGGGGAGCAACATGTGAAAGTTAGTGGTTCTATTTCCAACAATGAAACTGGTGTGCTTGATGTGATGTTTTCAAAGTTTAATCTGGCAACACTTGCAGGTATAACCAATCCGTTAGGAATTCATCTGACTGGTGAATTAGACGGAACTTTCCAGCTTTTTTCTTTATTGAAGAATCCATATGTATCCGCAGATATCAGCTCCTCTGATATATATTATAATGAGCATGAAATTGGTGATATGACACTGGAGGCAGCGATGGACCCGGGGACTAAACTGGTAAATATGGAAATGGAGGTTATGCGACAAGATTTACGCACCTTAAAGATTACCGGATCATACAATGCAAAAGCCGAAGAGAATAGTTTAAACCTAAATGCAGCGTTTGAAAAAAGTGAAATTGTCCTTTTTGAACCATTTTTGAAAAAACTAGTTAGCGATTTGGAAGGTACAGTCTCAGCGGATATCGATATCAAGGGCACACCGTGGAGTCCAGTTATCAGTGGTCAGTGTGCTTTTAATGACGCGAGTTTCACCGTCAACTATTTAAAAACACGGTATACGATTAATGACGAAGTCGAAGTACAGAACAGCACTATTGCGTTACACCAATTGGAAATATCCGATAAAAATAAGAACAAGGCTGTTGCTAATGGTACAGTCGATATGAGTAATCCTTTGGATCCAGTTATTGACGTGCAAATTAAGGCAAAGAATTTTATGGCATTGAATACAACGGCAAAAGATAATCCGCTGTATTATGGAGTAGCCGTAGGTACGGGCGATTTCTTGTTTAAAGGCCCAACAAGTAGTATGGATATTGATATTAAAGCTGCTACTGAAGATGGAACGGTGTTTAATATACCGCTCAATGCATCGGGAACTATTAGTGAGAATGATTTTATTACATTTGTTTCAAAGGACTCTACTTTTAGTGAAACAAAAAGCTCTTATTTTGGTGGATTAACCTTACACATCGATCTGGATATCAGTAGAAATGCGGAGGCGAATATATTTACAGATCTAGGAAAACTTTCCGGTGTTGGAAATGGTAATATTACCATGAATATTACTAGCTTGGGTGATTTCGAAATGTTTGGAGACTATGTTATTTTACAAGGTAAATTTACCTTTACTGCCCAAGATTTTATCAATAAGATTTTTGAAATAAGTAGGGGCGGCACCATTCGTTGGACCGGAAACCCTGAAGAAGCGTTGATTAACTTGACTGCGGTTTATGAAGTTCGAACCAGTGTTCGTCCACTTTATATTGCTGCCGGACGTCCGGCTACAGATCAACGCGTTGTTGCGCAAGCGGAAATGACATTGGGGGGGAATTTACTTCATCCGGAAATAGCATTTGCATTGGATTTTCCAACGGATTCCTATGTAAAGGATGAATTGCAGAATTATTTTAGTGATGCTAATAATGTGAATCAACAGGCATTGAGTTTGATTGTGCGGCGTAGTTTTGCACCGGGAACAGGTACGGATTTAACTACTGAGCTCAATAGTACGTTTTTAAGTGCAGGAACAGAATTGGCGTTTAATCAATTGAATAATGTAATTGCGCAGTCTTTAAATTTAAATTTTGTTGATTTCAATATCCGATCGTTTAATGAGGCGAGTGCTTCCATTAGATTACTCAACAATCGTCTACTATTAACCGGTGGCGTAACTGATAGACGAAGTGAATTAAATGATTTCAACTTGTTTAGCAACCAAGTTGCCAGTGATGTAGAAGCATTATATTTAATTCGAAAAAACGGCAATCTATTGTTTAGGGCCTCTAACAGACTGAATAATCGTAACTTTTTGAACCCGAATGATGAATATGTAAGTGCATTCGGGTTGGTTTATAGACAAGAATTTGATACGTTGGGTGAGTTTTTTCGAAAAATGTTTTCTATAAGCCGCAAGAAAACGGTTAAAGAACACGATAAGAAAACACCTCAGGCTGAATCAAAATGACCGTTTGGAACGTATCTTCTATGTGCGGTTCTACATAGAAGATACGTTGGTTATGAAATGAAGCACTATGTGTTTTTCATGATGCTATGCCCCATTTTGTCGCGTTTCGTTCGTAAATAAAGTTCGTTGTGTTTATTTGATTGGATTTCGAGCGGAACGTTTTCTACTACTTCCAACCCATAGCCTACTAAACCTGCTCGTTTTGTAGGATTATTAGACATCAGTTTCATTTTGGTTACTCCCAGATTTCTAAGGATTTGTGCCCCGATGCCATAATCACGAAGATCAGGACTGAATCCTAATTTGATGTTAGCGTCTACTGTGTCTAATCCATTTTCCTGAAGATTATAAGCGTGGAGCTTATTTATCAAACCAATACCCCGCCCTTCCTGATTCATATATACAATAACACCTTTGCCCTCTTGCTCAATCATTTCCATTGCCTTATGTAATTGTGGGCCACAATCACAGCGACAAGATCCGAATATATCGCCGGTTAAACAAGAGCTATGTACCCGAACTAATATGGGTTCATCAGGTTCCCAAGCACCTTTGATTAAGGCGAGGTGTTGTTCGCCGGTATTCTTTTGCTTATAAGCAACTAAATTGAATTCACCCCATTCAGTGGGTAATTTTACAGAAACTTCTTTTGTAATGAGCGAATCTTTTGTTAGGCGGTACTCAATTAAGTCTTCAATGGAAATGATTTTCAATTTAAATTTCTTAGCAACTTCAATTAAGTCGGGTAAACGAGCCATTTCTCCGTCTTCTTTCAAGATTTCTACCAGTACCCCTGCCGGTTCCAGGCCGGCCAAGCGTGCAATATCAACAGCTGCTTCGGTATGGCCTGTACGGCGTAAAACGCCGCCATCTTTTGCAATTAAGGGAAAAATGTGCCCCGGGCGACCTAACTCTTCTGGTTTGATATTGGGGTTGATTAATGCTTGTATCGTTTTGGCTCTATCTGAAGCGGATATGCCCGTAGTACAGCCATATCCCTGAAGGTCGACTGATACTGTAAAGTTAGTTTCGTATACAGCTGTATTCTGCCCAACCATGGGGCTTAGCTCGAGCTCTTTACAACGACTTTCGGTTAAAGGTGCACAAACCAATCCTCTTCCATGTGTGATCATAAAGTTAATAATCTCCGGAGTGGCTTTACTCGCAGCTGCAATAAAATCACCTTCATTTTCTCGGTCTTCGTCATCAACAACAATGATTACTTTGCCGGCTTTAATATCTTCAATCGCTTCTTCGATCGTATTCAGATGAAAATCCATTAATGTGTATACGTTAAAATTCTAGTACAAAGATAAGAGAGTTCATTTAGACCTCTATAATTAAAAAGTCATGTATTTAGGTGGTTTGTTTTTTTGGGAGATGCCTTTTTGCAAATGCCATTATACGGCCTAAAAGCCTATTGGCAGCTAATTTATAACTTTCGATATCAAATATAGCCGAATCGGTTGCTGCTTTATATATTAAGAATATGGCCAAGGGCGTCAATGCAATAATTGCTGTCCAAGTACCCATTATGGGGCCTATATCGCCTTCTTTAGCCGATTTTTCTGCAATGGTGGAAATAATATGATAAATTAAAAAGAAAATAATGGCCATAACTACGGGCAATCCCAGTCCTCCTTTTCGAATAATTGCTCCTAAGGGGGCTCCAATTGAGAAGAGTAAAAGGCATGAAATAGCGAGCGTGAATTTTTTATGGTATTCCAAAATATAACGAACGATAGATAGATCAAAATCTTTATCCGATTTAGCTTTCATATCAAGCACTTCTTTGATATAGCGAATATCTGTTAGTGAATTGTTCAGCGCAGTAATGCGCTTATCTGTAGGGATAAATTCGATAGCGGATTGTCTAAAATTCGGGATGCTATCTTGGGCAGTGAGTTTTTTGTTCTGCAGTGAACGGTATTGATTGAATATTTTATAATTCCCTTTGATTTCGTTAAATATGGTGCCCCGAATACTATCTAATATTTTGGTGGTAGAATCCCTATAATATTGTAGTTGCCTCAAGTTCAGCATCATGGAATGGCTTTTAAACAAATCTTCATCTGTTCGCTTCATTTGAAAGCTAGACATATCAAATTTTTGTTCTGTTTGTTTAAAATAGTACCGAGTAAATTGTTGCCGGGGATTATATGAACGATTGCCTGCGGTTGTTTCTTCGTAGCGAACGCCATCTTTTAGCCTTAAAATCATGTAATTATTATCGCGCGAATTGTACATCACCCCTTCTTTGGCCAATAATACATTGGTGCCCCTCGAAATATTACTGTTTTGGTATATAATGAGGTTATATAATGTGGTGCCATCTTCGCTTTTACCCTGGGCACGGATAGAATATCCCGGGATACTGCTGTTAAATACACCATCTTTAATAAAGAAATCAGCTTTCTTTTGCCTTACATCATACAGTAGAGACCCCATTTTTAAATTCGTGATGGGTAGGATATAATCGCTGAAAAAGAAAGAACCTACGCTAATAAGACCAACCAAAATAATCAGTGGCATCATTGCTTTTCTTAAAGAGATGCCCGCGGCTTTAATTGCAACTAATTCATAACTCTCGCCCAAGTTACCAAAAGTCATGATGGAAGATAGCAGCATGGCCAACGGCATAGCCATGGATATCTGAGCGGCAGAAGCATACCAAAGTAATTCTAGTATAACGTACCAATCAAAGCCTTTGCCTATTAAATCGTCAATGTATTTAAATAAAAATAACATCAACAGGACGAACATGACAATGAAAAATGTTACAATAAAAGGTTTAAAAAACGCTTTCAGTACCAGTACGTGAATTTTTTTCATTGAACCACCCTCTTGTCACGGCTACGATAATGTTTAGACAAATACTATCAACGTGGTGCAACCGTTTCTTATTGCAAACTTAGATAAATTCGTCTTTATATGCAATATCATTGCGTTGCATATAAAACGATTTTTGGCCTTTCCTTTGCCTATGAGAACTTCTTATAGAAGAAATATACGAAATTTATGCGCCTAGTACGCTTAAAAGATATTGAATCTGGTTGTTCCAAATGAGTTTTCTCTCTGCTTCGTTTTCTTCCAAAACGAAATCCGTTACAGATAATGCTACATCGTTTGTCAATTCATCCTGTAAAATTTCTAACTCGAAATAGTAAGGGGTATCATCTAACCAAGCGAATTTTACACTTTTGTTTTCTTTAGCCGTAATCAACTTCGCAGGATGGTCTTCATCATCCCAAATGAAATGGTACCTGTTTTCTTTAAATATGACATCGTCAGCAAACCATTGAGCTAATCCATTTGGCTCGCTAATGAATGAATATAATATTTTCGGAGATGATTTTATCTCATATTCTAATTGCATTTTCCTTTTTTCAGCCATATGGTTTAGGATAAATGTGTCCCTAAATTACTTTTTTAACTTTTTTTCTAAAGAAAAGGAAAATAAACTATATTTGCAAACCCTAACGAGAAAGGGGGGAAACAATACTTAATAAACCAATTGGGTGTTGATTTTAAAAATAAACGGCGGGGTAGCTCAGCTGGTTAGAGCGCAGGATTCATAACCCTGAGGTCGGCAGTTCGATCCTGCTCCCCGCTACAAGGCTGATACGGAAGTGTCGGCCTTTTTTGTTATAAAATTGTCTAAAATAATGGTGTGCCAAGCGCTATACGCTCCTAACGTATGGATGCTGCCAGGGTTTTCTATAAGGTCTTCTCAGTAATGCCGTCGCTTCGGCATCGTTAACGCATATTCTCTTTTGCGGATCGTATATAAGTGGTCTATTCAATTGCATGGATAGGTTGGCCAATATACAGCTAGCAGTTGATATATGTCCCTCTTGGATATCTGCAATAGGTAAATGATCATTTTCAATAGCCGATAAGAGATTCAGCATGTGCCTCCGCGTAGCTGGCGCTGTATGTAGTTCGATTCTGGGCTCGTTTACATCCTCGGGGAATTCGTCCTTCTCATAAACCACATCTTTCGCAATTCGATCACCTTTGCCAAAGGGGATAAACTCATATTTCATGACACTTCCTTTTAAAGTGCCTTTGTCGCCATAAATGATAAAAGCCCATGGATATTCAGGGTCAGCCGGAGTTCCCCATGTTCGATGTTGCCATATGCAATTCAGTTCATCGTATTCAAAGATAGCAGTTTGCGTATCTGCAATGGTTGATTTTCCTTCTTTTTGGACATATATTCCACCGGTAGAGCTAATCCGTTTTGGCCATTTTAATTGTAGCAACCAACGCACAGTATCAAACATATGGACGCACATATCGCCCATAATGCCATTTCCATACTCCATAAAGGTTCGCCACCAGCTTCCATGGGGTAGGCCATCGTATGGACGTAAAGGCGCCGGGCCGGTCCACATTTCATAATCGAGAAAATCGGGGACAGGCTGTAGCGGTGGATTTCCGTTTTTTCGCATATGATAATAGCAGCATATTTCTACATGGGAAATCTTTCCGAGTAAACCTTGATCGATCACGCGTTCTTTGGCATCAATTAAATGTGGGGTGCTTCTCCGTTGCGTACCCACTTGCACCTTTTTGTTGTATTTCCGGGCAGCGCTAAGTATGGCCTCTCCTTCAAGGACATCAACACTAACGGGCTTTTGTAAATAAATATGTGCTCCCGATGCCATGGCATCAATAGCTTGGCGTGCGTGCCAATGATCAGGAGTACCTATAAGAACCAAATCCAATGGATGATTTGCTAACATCTTTCTGTAATCTTGGTACAGCTTTGGAATCTTCTTAGATTGCTGTCGTTCACTGATCAACTTTCTAGCTTCTTCTAGATGCTGCCTATCTACATCGCATACTGCGACAACATCAATAGCACAGACCTGAATGAGTCGGCAAAGATCACTTTTTCCATACCAACCCGCACCGATTAAGCCTACACGCATATTACTGGATGTTTCTGCAAGCACTAAACCCTTTGCCTGTAATGCAGATAAAGTTACAATAGCACTAGCGCTTCGAATGAATTTTCTGCGGTTCAGATTAAAATCAGCCATATTGGTTTGTTATTTTCTTTGAGGAAACAAAAAAATGAAGATAATGTTTATCTCCTTGTTTTATTCAACCTAGTATTTTCTTTTTTCCTTTTTATTCCTATTTTTGCGTTTGAATAGTATAGACTAGTACAGAATAGAATACACTAATCAATATTGATATAGTAGGGTATCTTAATGTCTAAATGGATCTCCAATGAAGCGAGAAGGAGATAAAGTAATTGATATAAAACCTGTTAAAACCATGATTGTAATGTTAAAAAAGTGGTGCGGTGCTATCGCAAATTTAAAGATGGCCCTCACATTGAGTATGCTCCTGTTAGCAGGAGTGCCTGTACTTGCACAGCAAGTAACCATAAGCGGAAGTGTTATTGATAGTACTACGCGTGAAAGTTTACCAGGTGTATCTATTCAAGTAAAGGGTAGTACAGCTGGTACAGTATCGAATGCAAATGGTCAATTCACCCTTCAAGTACAGCCAGATGCAACGCTTGTCGTATCTTATATTGGTTATCGGTCTAAAGAAGTAAAAGTATCCAATCCTAACCAAAATATTTTACTTCAACCACAAGGGTTTGAATTAGATGATGTGGTAGTGGTGGGTACACGTATGAAGAAGACTGATCTAACAGGGGCTATCGGAACCATCTCTGAAAAACAGCTCAAAGAAGTACCTACTACAGATTTGACTACCGCGATGCAAGGAAAGGTGCCAGGCCTATATATTGCCCGATCGAATGCTGCTCCCGGAGAAGATGTAACCATTAAGGTCCGAGGTACCAATTCCATATCATATGGAACAAATCCGGTTTATGTCATTGATGGTATCGTGGCAGAAGAAGGAATCAGGATGATCAATCCGGATGATATAGCCTCGATTGATGTATTAAAAGATGCTTCTTCTACCGCTTTATATGGATCTAAAGCATCAAACGGCGTCGTGGTAATTACTACCAAAAAGGGGCAACGTGGCGAAGGGAAGGTCAGTTACAGCGGCTTTGCTACCGTAAGTAACTACCAAAACCGTATTCGCTTGTTAGATGCCAGGCAAATGTATGATTTACGCATCGATGCCTACGCAAATGCCTACATGGATGAAAATCCAGGCGCAGATCGTCAAGCTTATATTGATAATTTTCTAACCAAAACCGATATTGCTGGTGCCATTTTTTCACCTGAAGAACTATATAATGGCCAGAACAATATGACCAGCGATTGGTTGGACGCTATTACCCGTACTGGACTGGAACAAAACCACTCCTTAAACTTTTCTGGTGGTGATGATAAATCTACTTATTTTTTAGGTTTTTCTTATTCAGATAATAAAGGGGTACTGGATGTGTCTCGTTATAAACGCATCAGCGGTCGTTTTAACTATGAAAGGCAAATTAAATCTTGGTTAAAGGTCGGTACCAATACGAGCATCTCGCGCGGCAATAAAAATAGACTGGATGGCAATGCCTATGCTACCGCACTTATGGGTAATCCGATGCAAACCATCGATACAGAGCGACTGTACATGGCCTTTCAAGGAGTTTCTCAGATGGGGAATTATAATCCCATATTAACCAAGGATTTGCTGAGCGAAGAGATACACAATCGTATTTTGACAACTAATTTTCTGGAAGCAAAGCCAATCGAGGGATTAAATCTCCGTACATCCATATCGGCTGATATCTATAATAAGCAAGATAATAATTATGTTCCCAGCTATATCGGGCAGTCGATGCGCGATAATTACAATGGGAAAGGTTGGCAATGGCGTGGTGTAACCGAATATTGGCAATGGGATAATTCTGCAAGTTATGAGAAAACCTTTGGGAAAAATCGGCTATTTGGATTAGTGAGTACCAGTATGTCGAAAACCCGAACTAATTCCATTGATATGACTGGCTATGATTTTCCAACCGATGTATTGGGCTATAAAGGAATGGGGTTGGCCAGTGATCGCGAACGGAATACCATCAATTCAGATTATGTGACCAATACATTGGCTTCTATCATTGCACGTGTCAATTATTCGTATGACGGCAAATACCTACTGACGGCAACCGTGCGCCGCGATGGAAGCTCTAAATTTGGCCAAGGTAATAAATGGGGTACTTTCCCTTCTTTCTCAGCTGCCTGGAATATGCAAGAAGAAGACTTTCTGAAAGGAGCCAATTGGATAGATCAGTTGAAGCTGAGAGCAGGTTTCGGTCTATTGGGCAACCAAAATATACCCAATTATACCTACATGACGATCTATCAACCTGCTTACTCCAATGGCGTTGTTGGTTTTACGCCTGAAGATAATCGCTTTGGCAATCCCGCACTGAGATGGGAAAAGCAAAAACAATACAATGCTGGTTTTGATCTCAGTGTGTGGAACAATCGCTTGTCTTTTACGGGTGATGTGTTCTATATGCGCAATACCGATCTACTGATGCGTATGGCACTTTGGCCTTCCTTCGGTTACGATTATCAAGTGGCCAATGTGGGCGAACTGGCTAACAAAGGAATTGAGTTTAGTTTCAATGCGCTCATCGTTAACTCGAAAGATTTTCAATGGCGTATTTCAGGAAATATCGCACATGATAAGAATACGGTAAAGAAATTGGTAAACGGTGTGGATGTGTTATGGAATGGCGGTGACATCATGTCGCGCGATGGAAACTTGTTTGTTGGCGAATCGTTGAATACCTTCTATGCATTTAAGGCAGAAAAAATTGCACAACAGGCAGACATGGAACGCATTAACGATATGACTTTTTATAACGGATACATCGTTCATCCAGGAGATATTTTACCGGCAGATTTAGACGGCGATGGAAAAATTACTGCCGAAAACGATATGGCCATCGTAGGTAAAGCAGATCCAAAGTTCTACGGAGGTTTTACAACTAATTTTGCGTATAAACATTTAGCACTCCATGCAGTATTTACTTATTCTTATGGTGCCAAGAAGTTTAATGGCCAATGGGATGCTTTGATGGATGGTTCTGCCAGTTTCACTCCGGCCAGTATAGAACAACTAAACCGTTGGACTCCAGATAACACCCATACCGATGTGCCACGTGCTTATCGTGGAAATAAGTATAACCGGTTTGGCTATGGTTCTACCGATTGGGCCATGCTCGATGCTTCTTTTGTGCGTTTGGCAGCACTGAATTTGACATATAATTTTCCGAGTAAAGCTATTGGCTCATTCCTGAACAATCTGAGTGTCTATGCCTCTGGGAATAACCTATTTCTTATTACGCCATACAAGGGTTATGACCCTGAAGCAGGCGAAGGTTATCCATTAACCCGCAGTTTTACCTTAGGTGTAAACCTATCGTTTTAACAGACATGATTTTACAAAGGTTCCATTTAATGAAGAATTGTATTATGAATAAGCATATCCTATATACCCTCTTGTTGGCGGCATTGATCTTGCCTATAACCTCTTGCAATAAATTTTTAGAGGTACAACCCGAATCTAAAATTCAAGACGACGCAATCTTTGATAACATCGAAAACCTGAATGGTTATATTTTAGGTTTATATAAAGATTGGCGCGATTCGCATAAGAACCGGATCGAATTATACGCCGGTACCGATGAAGCTAATATGGGCGGAATCCAATGGCGTGATAATAATGCGCGCAAGGGTTTGGAAACTTATTTGGATGGGATGAACAGCACCAACAGCGGTATACTGGATGTTTGGAAAAGCCGTTTCCGAATCGTTGCCCGTGCTTCCAGCGCCATTACCGCGTTAAGTGCCAACGAAAGCACCAATGATGCCGCCTTTAACCTGCGCTTGGGTGAAGCTTGTTTTCTAAGAGCGGTTAATAATTTTGAACTCGTGCAGATGTTCGGTCCCATTCCTTTAGTAGGTGCCGAAATGGGCGGCAAACGGCAACCTGTTGAATTGGTATATCAATCTATGGAAGCTGACTTAATGAAAGCGATTCAATACCTGCCAGATCCCGCTGATCCAGATTATACGGATTTAAGGAGAGCAACGAAGGCTATTGCGCAAGCCATGCTAGGTAAACTCTACCTTTACGCGCCTGAATCATCTAGCTTTCGCGATTATACCAAAGCCGCCGAGCAGTTTGAAAAAGTGTATAATAATCCCTATTTTGGAGGTACAGGAGCTACGCAATATAGTACCATCTATGATGCACATCAACAGAATTCGGCCGACTATAAAAAGGAGATGGTATATGCGTTTCAGTTCAGTAATGTAAGTGGCGATATCAGCAGTATTCAATGGGACATGGGATCCCGGCCGGTATCTGGCATGACAACGGTAGAAGCCACGGCGCTGTTTGCAGGTTTTGATGGTACCATGCCTAGCGAGTACGGCTATAAAATGAAATCAGACGGTGGCGTTTGGGAAGCAGGCGATGTCAGAAGAGCAGAAAGTATCCGTTTCGATTTTACATGGGAAGGAAAAACCCCTTCATTAACTGGATATGTTTGGGGAGATGAATTGGATCCGCATGTAAAGAAATATGAAGATGTACGTACTGTTGAGCAGGGGTTAAGTAGTTACTACAGTGGTAAGAATTTACCTTTTGTTCGTTTCAGCGACGTGGTATTATGTTATGCCGAATGTCTGTATAAAATCGGCCGCCAACAAGAAGCCATTGAAATGATCAATAATATCGTGCGAAAACGCGCCTTCGGGGGTACACTGCCTGCGGATAAACGTTGGACCATGATGGGCGAAGCCGATTTTATGAAAAACCTGATGGACGAGCGGATGCGCGAGCTTTGTTTTGAAGGCTGGCGTAAATTTGATTTATTACGCACCGGCTTATTAAAACCCTATGTGCAAGAACGAAACCGATGGGTTTCGGGTATGTATAAAGGGAATAAAATCAGCGAGCCGGTTACGATTCAAGATTTTCGTCTTACCTGGCCCATTCCGTTAGATGAGCTTAGGCAAAATCCTGATTTAACAGACGCAGATCAAAACCCCGGATACTAAGCTAACATAAATAACATGCATATATTAAAGCACATATTCTCCATAGTCTTGCTTTCGTTGGCTGTCCTTTCAGGGATGGCTACAGCGAAAGCACAATCGCTAAAAGACCATACGATTCCTTTTGGCCAGGCAAATGAATTGATTATTCATCCACAATCTGGTTCTTTCTCTATAAAATATAAGGGTAAAACCGTTATTGCCCATGCCTTGGCTGCATTTACAGCAAATCAAAAACAATATAGTAGTGAAGATTATCAACATTATACAGTACAACAGCAAACCATAAACGATGAGCTAGGTAAGGGGGTCCGGGTTGTATTAAGTGCAACAGCACCCGGAAAACCGGTCATCAATCGTTATTTTTATTGTTATCCTGACCGTGCATTTATCTTGACGCAATTGGAAATAACAGGAACGCAATTGAGCTCCAACTATTTGGCGCCTTTGCAGAGTAAAAAAGCAAAAGTGCTCACCAACGCAGATGTAAGAACCTTGTTTGTGCCGTTCGATAACGATACATTTGTTTCGTACAATGCAGAACCCATCAGTAAGAATGGGCAGGTTAGTGCAGAAGTAGGTGTTGTTTACGATAACCAATCGCGCGAGGGCCTGGTAGTTGGCTCGTTAAACCACCTGGATTGGAAAACAGGTGTGAAGATTGCTGGAGAACAGGCGTCTATCCATCAACTGGATGTATGGGCAGGATATAGCGATGTGCAAGTAACACGCGATTCTATGCCGCATGGCACCATAAGTGGCAATAGAATCCAATCACCGAAAATTTTCATCGGCTATTTTGATGACTGGCGTACCGGAATGGAAAATTACGCAAAGGTTGGCCGCATCCTTGAACCGCCTTATATTAAATCGTGGAGGCACGCAACCCCTATCGGTTGGAATAGTTGGGGCGTCATTAAAGAACATCTTTCCTATGAGCAAGCAATTGGTGTAGCTGATTTTTTCGATCAGCAGATGCCCTTATTTCGCAATGCCGATCACACCGCTTTTATTGATTTGGATTCCTTTTGGGATAATATGGTGCCTGGTGGTTTTACGGGCAATTTCTCGCGACTGAAAGATTTCGTTTCTTATTGCGAAGCACGTGGTTTAGCGCCTGGAGTTTATTGGGCTCCGTTCACAGATTGGGGTTTTAAAGGAAATCCTGATCGAATAGCCGAAGGCGGTCATTATAAATTTGCCGATATGTGGACAAAAACCGCTCAGGGGTATCATGATCTGGATGGTGGTCGGGCGCTTGATCCCACCCATCCTGGAACAAAAGCACGCATTGCTTACGTTATTGATAAACTGAAAGATTGCGGATTCAAAATGATTAAGATTGATTTTCTGGCACATGCTGCTGCGGAATCGAGTCATTTTTTTGATCCAAAAATCCATACCGGTATGCAGGCCTATCGCGTAGGGATGGAGTGTTTGTCAGACAACCTGGCGAACACCATGTTGGTTTATGCGGCCATTTCCCCTTCTTTGGCCACGGCGCGCTATGCACATATGAGACGTATTGCTTGCGATGCATGGAAAAGCATCAAAGATACCGAATACACCCTCAATAGTGTTAATTACGGTTGGTGGCAAACCTATCTATATGATTACATCGATGCCGATCATTTGGTTTTTAAAGGCGAAAGTGAAGCAACCAATCGCGCACGCCTCATTTCGGGCTTGATTACCGGATCAGTCATTTTGGGTGATGATTATTCCAAACCAGCTGATTGGCAGCAACGAATAAAGCAATGGCTGCAACGGCCAGAAGTTCTCCACATCACGCAATCCGGCCGGGCTTTCCGCCCCGTGGAAGGAAACACCGGAACGAAAACAACCTCACTCTTTATTCGTCAAGATAAAGACGGTATTTATTTGGCCGTTTTTAATTTTAAACCAACAACACAGCACGTGCACATTGATGCAGAGCGAATTGGTTTATCGCCAAATAAAAAATATATATTGAATGAATTGCTAAGCGGTAAAAAGATACAACTTTACAAACAAGTAAATATAGCATTTGAAAAAGAAGGTGCTTATCTTTACCAAATAAGTTCCAAGTAATAGGCCCGTATGACACAAGATACAGTTTCTGATCAATTACGCATATTTGAAAACATAAAATCATTAGAAAAACTGCAATCGCTTTCGAAGCATGAAAAGTTGGTTCAAGGAATTTTAGACGCCATAGATGATGAACATTTGCAGGCCAATGACCCGCTGCCTTCGGTTAATACCATGGTAAAAGAACTAGGCTACGCGCGCGAAACCATCGTAAAGGCCTATAAAGAATTGATTGAACGGGGTGTTATTGCGTCAAAAAACCGCAAAGGTTATTTTGTAATCAGCAAAAACACTAAACAACAACAGAAAATTGCTTTGTTGATGTATGCTTTTGATACGTTTCAAGAAACGCTGTATCAAAACCTGAAAGAAAATCTGGATGACCATACACAGATTGACCTTTATTTCCATCATAATAACCCAGATGTGTTCGAAGCTATTTTTCATCGCATCGTTGGTCACTATGGTTTGTATATCATCGCCCCCATTCCTTCCGAGAGAACAAAAGAGCTGTTATTAACTATTCCACCCTTTAAATTGCTGATTATCGATCGTTTTTTGCCGTTAGGAAAAGATTATTCTTATGTCGTGCAAGAATTTCAACAAACCTCCTATCACGTATTCGAACAGCTATCTGCTCAATTAGCAGCTTATGATGAAATTATCTTTTTTTTCAAGAAAAACACAGCCGAACCACAAGAGATCCTGAAATCTTTCAAAAAAATTTTAAAAGACAAAGGTCTAAAGGGAAGAACCGAAACCAGTTATAAGCCTGGAACGATTCAAAAAAACAAGGTTTATTTTACCATTCATAATCCAGAATTGTACGCCATACTGAAAGATGTGATGGATAAAAAATGGGAGCTAGGAAAAGATTTAGGTGTCTTGGCCCATAATGATGATGTTGTTAAAGAAATCTTAGCAGGAGGTATTACCACTTTTTCTACAGATTTTAGGCAGATGGGTGTCTTAGCAGCCACCTATGCCAAAACGCGCGAAAAGATTCAAAGGGTGGTTGATACGCAGTTATACCATAGAAAGTCGTTGTAATACATGGAAATCTTCTTGAGTTTCATACTGTGCACGTTGCTAGTAGCAGGTGTATCATGGTATAAAACCAGGTCGACAAACCTACAAACCGTAAAAGGGCTGTTTTTGGCCGATAAAAGAAATGGCTATCTCATTGTTGCTAGCTCGTTGATTCTTACTAATCTCAGCGCCAACCAGTTCATTGGTGAAAATGAATCGGTGTATATCAATAACATGTCTGTCATGGCATGGGGAGTTACTTCGGTTATTGCCATGCTCCTGGTTTCCGAATTTGTTTTGCCAATTTACTTTCGGGGCGGGATGATCACCACGCCCGATTTTCTTGCAAACCGATACGATGCGGGAACCAAAAGATTGGTCTCTATTGTCTTTTTAATCAGCTATATGGCAAATCTACTCCCTCCAGTACTTTACGGAGGGGCAGTAGCCTTTACAGGTATGTTCCATCTTCCCGACTTATGGGGCTTTTCATATGGGCAATCTGTATGGCTGATGGTTTGGGTATTAGGCCTCATAGGTAGTGCCTATACGATATTAGGAGGTTTACGGGCCATTACCATATCCGATACTTTATTAGGTGCTGGTTTGCTATTGCTTGCTATTGTATTGCCTTTTTATGCGCTGCAATATTTGGGTGATGGAAGCTTCTTAATGGGTTTAAAATTATTGTTAGCGAGTCATACCGAACATTTGAATGCTATTGGTTCGGTTAATGATGCCGTTCCCTTTAGTACCATCTTCACAGGGATGTTGCTGGTTAATCTCTATTATTGGGGTGTAGAGCAATACATAGTACAGCAAACCTTGGCAGCCAAAAGTTTGAAAGATGCCCAAAAAGGTATGGCGCTAGCTGCATTGGCGAAATTGATTATGCCCGTTTTAATTAATCTTCCGGGCTTGATTGCTGTTCATCTATATAGTCATACAGATTACACTGCATCTATTTTTCCGCTATTGGCGGCTGATACACTTCCTCCCATTTTATTGGGTATAACGACTGCCCTTGTCTTTGGTGCAGCCATTACTACTTACAATGCGGGATTACATGGTAGCAGTACGCTTTTCGTCATGAACCTGTATTTACCTCATATGAAAAAAAGTGGTAAAAACGTAACAGAAGCAAAATTGGTAGCAGTAGGCAGGCGCTTTGAATTATTGCTGTCTATATTGGCCATGTTTACTGCACCACTCATTCTTTTTGCTGATAGCGGGTTCTATACTTATTTACAGAGAGTTGCAGGTCTTTTTAGTCTGCCTATCTTTACCATTATTGTGGTTGGGTTCTTTACCAAAAAAGTACCTCCTATTGCAGCTAAAATTGGTTTGCTCTTTTTTATGCTGGCTTATTTTACATGCGAATATGTTTTTCAACTTCAATTGCACTATTTGCATGTCCTGGCACTACTTTTTTTACTTACTGTGGCGCTTATGCTGATAATTGGCTTGTGTTTTCCATCAAAACATCACCCATTACCTTTGCGAGCGCATTTAGAAGATCCTTGTCAACCTTGGAAGAGCCGGCACCTTGCGGCTGTGGTACTGGTTGCCTTCATGCTGGCTGTTTACATTTTGTTTTCGCCTTGGGGTGTAGCATCCTGATATGTAGGTGCTTCTAATAACTCGTTTATTTTACAAAAATGGTATCCTTTCTGTTTTAGAATGGTAATCAAGTGCGGCAGATGATTATATAATTTATCTTTTCTTCGTGGGTCGGTACCCAAATGAAACAACAATATAAAACCGTTCAGTCCATTCGTATGCTGTTGTTCAAAGTTTAAAACAGATTGTATAATGCGCAAACTGTTTATATAACGCGCACCCATTTCTGGGAACGTATAATCAGCGTTAGATCGTGTGCCTGGGGTAAAGTTGATGAGCTGTAAATGGCGCTGCTTGGTCCAATGAGCAATGCTATCGTTATACCACTCGTAGGGGGGTAAAAAAAATTGAGCGTGCTCGGCAATAATACCAAATCTTTTTAATTCCGCGTAAGCCCTGTCCAGATCCACATTAAAAGTGTCTTTACTGAGCAATAAGCTGTCTCGTTTCTCCCAATCGCAGTACAATAAATGTTTATCAGAATGTACACCAAGATAATTGCCGTTGCTTATTAATTTTTTGATCGTATGCTCATACCGTTTATTTCGGTAGAAATCGCCCGTTAGAAAAAAGGAAGCTTGAATCTTTTGCTGTTCTAAAGTATGTGTGACGGTTGCCGCACCATCTCCATAATCATGTGCAGTAAATACCAAAGCAATTTTTTTGGTGTTCGTATCACCTCTGATAACCGCTCCATGGAGGGTGTCCAATATACTGTTTTTTCCATATGCCGATAGCGTCGTACAAGCCAGTGAGCAAAATAAAATACAGCGAACAGTAAGAGATTTATGTAATGAGATACAGTGCATTTGGTATTAATTTAACGTCCACGTGTCTTACCTTGCCTATATATTCACCATCGATTTGAAATACAGTGTTCTCCTTGATATCTAATGTCGCCATCGTGGTTTGAATGATTTCTGTTTTGAACGGGTTAAACTTAAATTTAAAGTTAAAATACATTTTCAAGAGTTCAATGAGTGAAAACCATTTAATAACAATAATTTCGAATTGATGGTCAAACAGCGAACCGGTTTTATTGATTTTCACTCCCGTTCCGTAAGTAGTGCCATTGGCCAGAACCACCATTTCGGCCTTCTTTAATATAGTTTTTCCATTGGCATGAATGGCAATATGCATTTTTTTATGGCGCTTTAGCGCCCGCCAAGTTGCCTTTGCATACCCCAGCATCCCGCGTTCGTTTAATGATTGAAACTTTTTAACAATACGTGCATTAAGGCCAATATCGGCTAGGTGAATGCTCAGTTCGCCATTGATGCGCAAACCATGAATCAATTTGGGCGTTCCCTGAACGGCTAGTTCGAGTGCCGCCGTGATATCATTCGTGAGATTAATCTCTCTGGCCATACCATTTGCCGAGCCAGCGGGTATAATGGCTAAGGCTATATTGCTCCCTAAAATGCATTCTGCGGCTAACTTTACAGTGCCATCGCCACCCACTGCTATAACGCGTTGCGGTACATAATTAACAATTTCTTGTCTGATTTCGTCAATAGTGCAATGGTCTGATAAAATAAAGATATGAACCTGATGAGCAGTGCTTTCAAAGTATTGAGTAATGATTTCGGCAAAATTGGTTTGCTGATTACCAGAACTAGGATTCACTATAAAATATAATGTCATTGGGGTGCTCATTATGATTATCTTTTCTTCATAAAACTCTTAAAGGGTTTTATATGTTTGGAATTTAATGAGCAGTGCAACAATAAAAATTTATAATGGATATGGGCATAGCAAAAACCTGGTTGTATATGGTCATGTTTTCAAAGGAAAGCTAGCCAAAAAACAGCGCTCATTTACAAAAAAGGGCTGGCGGTACGCATTGGCTTTGTTGCGTTTATTTTTTTTTCGACCCAAGGGAAATATGCCTTTAAGACTCTATTTTTTTGATCAGATTATTGAGACACAAGCTGGTTCGGATGGTTTTTTTAAATTTAAGTGGGCTTCTGATACGCATTTAAGCCCTGGTTTGCATCCCTTGAAGATCGGGGCTATTGGGGCCAATAATGACATACATGGGTTAACAGAAGGAAGGGTATATGTGGCTCATTCAACGCAGTATGTGTTTGTGTCAGATATTGATGATACCGTGCTGATTTCTCACTCTGCCAGCTTATGGAAGCGATTACGCGAATTATTGTCTAAAAATGCCGAACGAAGAAAAATCTTTGGTGCTCATGTTCTTTGGTATCGTTTACTTTCTACGGCGTATACAACGACTGGCCATACCAATCCTTTTTTCTATGTTTCTAGTAGTGAATGGAACTTATATGATTATTTACAAGCTATTTTTGACTATAATCAATTACCCACCGGTTCCTTTTTATTAAGCCATTTTAAGCGCTGGTATGATTTTTTTAAAACAGGCCAAACCAAACACGAGGACAAATACAGACGTATCAGTCGTTTGCTACGTGTTTACCCCAAACAGAAATTTGTCTTAATTGGCGATAATTCACAGCACGATCCGCTCATTTATACCGCTTTAGTCAACGATTATCCAGATCGTATTGAAGCCATTTACATTCGCAATATACGTCCCAAAAAAGCCATGGTCACGTTACGGCTTTTAAGTAGTTTGAGCGCAAATGCTGTTTATACCTGTATGTTCCATACTGCGGAAGAGGCCATTGCCCATTCAATTGCTATTGGCCTGATCGAGTCCCAGAACCATGTGCCGTTATCCGGTTTTAAGAACTAGCTCCGAAGTCGACAGCATCTTTCTTAAATTATTCAGGGCATAACGCATGCGCCCTAAAGCTGTGTTGATGCTCACATCTGTTACCTCGGCAATTTCCTTAAAACTCATATCGCCATAATGGCGCATAATAAGAACCTCCTTTTGGTCGTCGGGCAATAATTGAATCATCTTACGCAAATCTTTATGCGTTTGCTGTCTAATCATTTTTTCTTCCGTACTCTCATCATAGAAAGGCAATATATCAAAAATATCAAAGCCCTCACTGTTCGCAATAAGGGGGGCTCGTTTTTCTTTTCGATAATAATCGATTACCAAGTTATGTGCTATACGCATGGCCCAAGGTAAAAATTTCCCTTCGTCATTGTACCTTCCGGCCTGTAGCGTCCTAATAATTTTTATGAAGGTGTCTTGAAATAGATCTTCGGCCAAATAGGTGTCTTTCACCAATAGGTAAATGGAAGTATAGACTTTTGACTTGTATCGATTGATTAACTCTTCTATTGCGGTACCTTCGCCCGCCAAATATAAATGAATAAGCTGTCGGTCAGTTTTATTATGCAGTGTCATGCTATGCTACTTTTCGTCTTTTCTATGTGTAAAAAAGTGTTTAAGTAGTTTTTTTCTCTATAGCAATCCTCCTAAATTATGGTCGTTTGGCTATTTCCAAACAAAAGTTGATGATTAAATTTTTTCAAATCAAAACAAATTTTTTAGAAAAACAAAGAAAAAAATAGAAAATCGTTTGTTGTTTCTTTATTGCGTATTTTTGTAGACTGCATTTTTCTACATAAATATACAGCATATGGCATGGCCATTTGTAGGGTAAAAATTACAAAGATTACATGATAAATAAAGCTGATCTAAACGCAAAATCTCATATACTCATTAAGGGTGCCCGTGCGCATAATCTACAGAATATTGATGTTGCCATACCCAAAAACCAATTGGTAGTTGTTACCGGTATGTCGGGTTCTGGAAAATCATCATTGGCTTTTGATACACTCTACGCTGAAGGGCAACGCAGATACGTAGAAAGCCTGTCTTCCTATGCACGGCAGTTCATGGGCAGAATGAATAAACCGGAAGTTGATTATATTAAAGGTATTGCACCTGCAATCGCTATCGAACAAAAAGTCATTACCAGCAACCCACGGTCAACAGTAGGCACGTCCACGGAGATATATGATTACCTGAAGTTGCTTTTTGCCCGTATTGGAAAGACCATTTCGCCCATATCCGGTCGGTTTGTAAAAAAAGATACCGTTACAGATGTGGTCAATTTTGCTGCTAAACTTAACGAAGGTACCAGCATCACCATATTATGTCCACTGCATCCACATAATCATCGGAAATTGAAGGAAGAACTTGCTGTGCTCCTCCAAAAAGGATTTGTACGGGTCATGTATAAAGGAGAAATGGCCAAGATAGAAAGCCTACTGGCCGACGAAGAGTTGACGAACCCGGCAGTGAAAGAAGGCGATATACGGATTGTTATTGACCGCGTTCGCGTTGACAATGAGGACGAAACACTAAGTCGGATTGCTGATTCCGTGCAAACCGCCTTTTTTGAAGGTAAAGGCGATTGTTATGTACAAGTAGCAGATACCGAGCATTTCTTTTGCGATCGGTTTGAACTCGATGGCATCACGTTTGAAGAACCTACAGCCAATTTTTTTAGCTTCAATAACCCTTATGGTGCATGTAGTCGTTGCGAAGGATATGGGAAAATTATTGGTATAGACCCGGACTTGGTTGTTCCAGATAAGAGCAAATCGGTATATGATGGAGCTATAGCGCCTTGGCGAGGCGAAAAAATGGGCGCATGGCTGAATCAATTGGTGAAAACGGCCGTTAAATTTGATTTTCCCATACATCGAGCGTATAAAGATCTGACAGCGGAACAACAGGAACTGCTTTGGACCGGTAATCGTCATTTTCGAGGACTACATGAATTTTTCAAAGAGCTGGAAGAACAGACCTATAAAATTCAGTACCGGGTAATGCTTTCACGCTATCGTGGGAAAACAAATTGCCCTGATTGTCGGGGTACACGTCTCCGAAAAGATGCTTCTTATGTTAAAGTAGGCGATAAATCCATTATAGAACTCGTGTTAATGCCCTTGGACGAATTGTTGGTGTTCTTTAAAGATTTGGCACTTAGCGAAAACGAACGTGTTATTGCCCATCGCCTCTTATTTGAAATAACGAACCGAATCCAATTTTTAACTGATGTTGGGTTAAGTTATCTGACGTTGAACCGGCTTTCGAATACCTTGTCTGGGGGCGAGTCTCAGCGAATCAATCTGGCCACATCACTCGGAAGTTCTTTGGTTGGATCGATATATGTATTGGACGAACCGAGTATTGGCCTGCACCCGCGCGATATCCAACGATTAATTAGCGTGCTCAAATCTTTGCGCAATGTAGGTAATACGGTGTTGGTAGTAGAACATGAAGAAGAAATGATGCAAGAGGCAGATTACCTCATCGATATTGGCCCAGAAGCAGGTGTAAATGGTGGGAAGCTGGTTTTTGCGGGTACCTATAACGAGATTTTACAAGATAAAGCCAGTCTTACAGGTAGGTATCTAAACGGAGTGGAGAAGATAACGGTGCCAGCTAATAGGCGCAAATGGCAACATTTTGTTGAGGTAAAGGGTGCGCGGGAAAATAACCTCAAAGATATCGACGTGAAATTTCCCTTGTATACATTTACCGTAGTATCCGGTGTTTCTGGCTCGGGGAAAACCTCTTTGGTAAAGCGAATTCTGTATCCCGCCTTACAAAAAGCAACTGGAAACTATTCAGGTGAACAGACTGGTGCATTCGATGGTTTGGAAGGGGATCTGGGAATGGTAGAGCGCGTTGAATTAGTTGATCAAAATCCCATCGGCCGGTCATCGCGTTCCAATCCGGTAACTTATGTCAAAGCATGGGATGAAATACGCGCATTATATGCCCATCAATCTGCCGCCAAAGCAGCAGGACTCAAGCCGGCGGCATTCTCTTTTAATGTAGAAGGCGGAAGGTGTGACGTCTGCCAAGGCGAAGGTGAGGTAAAAATAGAAATGCAGTTCATGGCCGATTTGTTCCTGACCTGTGAGGCATGTGGTGGTAAGCGCTTTAAGCAGCAAGTGCTGGATGTCACTTGGAATGAAAAGAACGTGTATGAGGTGCTTGAATTAACGGTCGAAGAGGCTTTGACCTTTTTTGCTGGACAACAAAAAATAATCAATAAATTGCAGCCTTTAGCAGATGTAGGCTTGGGGTATGTCAAATTGGGGCAATCGTCCAACACGCTTTCGGGCGGCGAGGCCCAGCGCATTAAACTTGCGTCGTTTTTGGTTAAAGGAAATAATAGTAAAAACACCTTGTTTATTTTTGACGAGCCAACTACGGGGCTTCATTTTCATGACATCAAGAAGCTGTTAAAATCTTTCGATGCATTGATTGCCCAGGGCAATACCATTTTGGTTATCGAACACAATATGGATGTGATTAAATGTGCCGATTGGGTATTGGATATCGGCCCAGAAGGAGGGGATCGTGGCGGGCAATTGATATTTGCCGGTACTCCGGAAGAGCTAATAAAAACAAACACATCACATACAGGTCACTTTTTAAGTCGCCACATGTAAGATGAGGTTACGCAGAATAATGAATTATTTGTAAATTTACCGGATTCACACACTAAGGAAGAAATTATGCTGTCTAAAAAATCTAAATATGCAATCAAGGCGCTTATCGTATTAGGGAAAAATTACGGTAAAGAGCCTATGCAAATTTTAAAGATCGCTGAAGAAGAAAATATTCCAAAAAAATTTTTAGAGCAGATATTATTGGAAATGCGTAATGCCGGTATCTTATATAGTAAAAAAGGAGCCGGTGGTGGTTATAGCTTAAACAAAAATCCAGAAGATATTCGTCTGTCTCAAGTTATTCGCCTAACGGATGGGCCGATAGCGCTCCTACCTTGTGTTAGCCTTAACTTTTATCGACGTTGTGATGAGTGCAAAACCGAAGCCACCTGCGGTATCCGCGATACCTTTGTAGACGTTCGGAATGCTATGTTGCAAATATTGAACGATACAAGTATTGCAGATATCATTAAACGGGAAGATAACCTTGGCTTAGGGCTCTAATAAAGAGATTTTTGTTCGTTGATACGGGTTTATTGTCAGTATATTGTCTTTTGTAATAAAAGACTACTAAATATATATATTATATGTATATTTGTTTCGCAAAGCACTTCACCTCCTTTATGTCTACTGCGCAAAAGCATGATTGGATAAGGGTGTGGTATGACAAGCGCTTGCTGTAACGATATAAAATTAGGAGGTACATATATGGAAAGGCAACTTACCGAAACACCATCATCTTACGTAGATCCAAAAATTACCTTAGTAGGAGCGGGGCCAGGTGATCCTGATCTGATCAGTGTGAAAGGCATCAAGGCTTTGAAAACGGCCGATGTAATTATTTACGATGCTTTAGTTGATGAAGCATTACTGAATTATGCACCTAAACAGGCTACGCGTGTATATGTTGGTAATCCTTCAGGCGATGAGCGTTTTTCGCAAGCAACAGTGAACCAACTCATGGTTGATTATGCACTGAACTTTGGTCATGTAGTGCGACTAAAAGGGGGTGATCTTTTTGTTTTCGGTTGTGGGTATGAAGAATTGGAATATGCTGCCTCATATAGTATTGAAACGGCTGTTGTGCCTGGCATTAGCAGTGCCATCTCCGTGCCAGGCTTACAAGGAATTCCGGTTACGCACAAAGGAGATAGCGATAGTCTATGGATTTTGAGCGGTACAGATAGCCGTGGCCAATTGAATGAAGAAATTGTTGATGCCGCGTCGAGCCGAGCTACGGTAGTTGTCCTATTGGGCTTTGCTCAGTTGGCAGAAATTGTCCAGATATACAAACGTTTAGGGAAGGGGCGTTTGCCAGCAGCCGTTATACAAAATGGTTCCATGAAAAGCGAGAAAGTAGCAATTGGTTTGGTAAATACTATTGAAGAGGTGGTTGAAGAAGCCAGTATTGATCATACTGGCCCTGTGCTTTTGGTATTCGGGCAAACAGTTGCCTTGCATGGCGATTTTTATAAAATACTGAATTTCATGGAAGGTAAAGCGTACTAGTCTTTGTAATTCCTCATTAAAAAAAAGCACTGACCAGAAAAGTCAGTGCTTTTTTTAATGAGAATTTGGTGGTGTTATTCATAATAAAAGTTTCTTTTTATTAGGCAATCAAAAATGAAAAATGAGGCCTATGATTTGCTGGATATCCCTTATGAAATTTACCCGATGGTTTACTTTCTGTCAGTTTTTACGAAAACAAGTAAAATAAGTTTTATAGTAAATGATTTTTGTGGTAGGTTTGAAAGCACAATAAATTGGGATGAAGCCTGCATGAGCAACCACTCAACAAGAACGAACAGGAGTATGAGCTCATGTCTGCCTATGGTAGGTAGGCATTATGGCGATTGCAAAGAAAATTATTTTAATTTTAATGAAAGAACAAAGTAAACTGATACGCACACAAGCAGAGCGCTCACAAAACAGAGAGCATGCTGTACCGTTATATTTAACCTCCAGTTTTATTTTCGATGATGCCGAACAGGGAAGAGCTGTATTTGCTGGAGAAGAAGAGGGTATTGTTTATTCCCGGTATTCCAATCCCAACACAAATGAATTAATACAAAAGGTTTGCGATATGGAAGGAGCTGAGGCTGGGCTAACATTCTCGTCAGGTATGGCTGCTGTATTTGCTTCTTTTGCTGCTCTTTTAAAAAATGGTGATCATATTGTGGCCTGTCGGTCGGTATTTGGTTCAACGCATCAATTGTTTACCACCCTGTTTCCTCGTTGGGGTATTACCACATCATATGTTGATGCGGGTGCTCCCGAAACATGGGAGAACGCCATCCAACCAAACACGAGGATGATATTTTTAGAAACGCCTTCCAACCCAGGTTTAGAGCTTGTTGATTTAGCATGGTTAGGTGGGTTGAAGAAGAAATACCCAAATATTATTTTAAATGTAGACAATTGTTTTGCTACGCCCTATCTGCAAAAACCGATTAGCTATGGCTTTGATTTGGTTAGCCATTCGGCAACAAAATATATGGATGGCCAAGGGCGCGTATTGGGTGGCATTGTAGTGGGTAAACAAGCGTTGATAGACGAAATGATGTTTTTTATCCGACATACAGGACCGGCATTATCGCCTTTCAATGCATGGATCATATCTAAAAGCTTGGAAACACTGGGGTTGCGTATGGATAAACACAGCAGTAATGCGTTGGAGGTGGCTCAGATGCTTGAAGCTCACCCCGAAGTGGAAATCGTTCGTTATCCTTATCTACCTTCCCATCCGCAATATGAGCTTGCCAAAAAGCAAATGAAAGCAGGTGGTGGTATTGTAACCTTTGTAATAAAGGGCGGTTTTGATCGGGCAAAACGTTTCCTTGATGCCTTGAACATGATTCTCTTTACGTCAAATTTAGGAGATTCCCGCTCTATTGCTACCCACCCAGCATCCACAACGCATTCGAAACTAACGGATGCAGAACGGGAACAAATTGGAATATTTCCAGGTACCATCCGCATTTCGGTAGGTTTGGAAGATATACAGGATATTTTAGCAGATTTAAAACAAGCTCTAGATCAAAGTAAATAAATCGGAAAAAACAATTTACTCTAATGAAAGTTACATTAAACCGCGTTAATCAAGCTGTGCATTTTGAGGGCAGCAGCGAAACCACTACGGCTAAGATACATATTGATGGATCTCCCGATATCGGGGGGCAGGGCTTGGGTGCACGGCCCATGGAATTGGTGTTAATGGCATTGGGATCTTGTAGTATACTTGATTTGTTGAGCATCTTAAAAAAACAAAAACAAGAAGTAATCGCTGTCGAAATTGAAATAGAAGGGAATCGCAAAGATGCAATACCTGCCGTTTTTACAGACATCCACCTTGTTTTTAAGTTAATCGGAAATATAGATGCTCAAAAAGCAAATAAAGCAGCCGAGCTGGCGGTGAAAAAATACTGTTCAGTGCATGATATGTTAGCAGCAGGCGGGGTGCATATTACTTTTGCTGTAGAGATAAATAACGACTAAACATTTGCTGGTAAAAAACATTTTGTCCTTCACTTTTGTTCATTCCATAAAATAAAAGAAAGGATTACGATGTCTGTTATTTGGAAAGTTGACCCGCACCACTCAGAGGTGCAATTCAAAGTGAAGCACCTGGTTATATCAACCGTAACAGGGCAATTCAATGCTTTTGATGGTACTATTGAAGCCCCAAGCGAACAAGGTTTTACCAATGCAAAAGTAAATTTCTCCGTTGATGCAGCCAGTGTGGATACCCATATGAAAGATCGGGATGAACACTTACGGTCGCCTGATTTTTTTGATGCCGCAACCTATCCGGTTTTATCATTCACCTCTACTGCTTTTAATAAAAAAGACGAAGATACCTATGAACTGATAGGGAATCTTCAGATCAAAGAACACACAGAACAAGTTACTTTTCACGTTGATCTTGGTGGGGTAGCACAAGATGCATATGGAAATCTAAAGGCAGGGTTTGAAGTAAGGGGGAAAATCAGCAGAAAGGCATTTGGTTTAAAGTGGAATAGTGTGACAGAAGCGGGAGCCGTTGTGGTAGGAGATGAAGTGAAGATGATGCTCAACCTCCAATTTATTAAACAATAATCACGATGATGGGGTGTCTTTCTTTTGAAAGAAACGGCCGCTCCATATCTGTTCTGCTTTGCGACCAATCAACCAAAAAGATAGGGCTAACAATGCAAAGAAGATTGCACGGTTCATGTTGCCCCATAAATACTCAAAAAAGCGGGTATAAAGATTAATAAACAGAAAAGTGATGCCAAATTCCCGTGCAATGGTATCATTCTTTTTTAACCCATACCAAGCAAAAAGTATTGCTATCGCGGTTGACAATATGCCCCAATAAAGAATGTGGTATTGTTTGGTGTCTGCCCATTTATCCAAATCACTGTAATTGCCAAAAATAGATAATAGCCAAAGCGATATAAAAAGATAAAGAACGCCCATGATATAGCTCAGCTGTTGAAAAGGGCTAATTACCCGCCATCGGTGATGAAAAAAACGGGTAAAAGCAGTAAGCGCTGTTCCGAACAGAGAAAAACGCAACGGATAATTCATGCCCCAGAATTTAAACCCCCAATGGCTGTGATAAGCGGTTTCTGTAGCAAACCAGATACCAAGTGCGATCAACATAAATGCCCAGATGGTCTTTGATGATAGTTTAACGGCTAATACGGAGTATATAACAACCGACGTTAGAAATAGCAATGAATAGGCACCATTGTCTTTTTGAATAATCTTACCTAAGTAACCTACTGCTGTTGCCGTAGCAAAAACCCCCAATAGCATGAGACTCTCGTTACTAAATATTTTCTCAGGATGCTTTTCTTTATTCCGATAACCGGCATAATAGAAGCAGAAAGATAGCACTGCACAAATAGCAAAAATAACCGTATTAGGGGTTTCATATAGCTGCCCGATAAGATGCAGTACTTCTTTATCGATAAATAGTGAAATAAAGGCCAGTACAATACATGATAAAGCAATCCAAAAAGAATATTGGGCCAATCTGCGCCAATCAAATCCACGCACTTCATAAGAGTCACGTAAGCGCTTAGCCGTATCCTCATCAATCAAGTGGCTGTCCTGCCAATGCTTTAAGGCATTTTCGATGGCTTCTTGCTCATGCTTATCTATATTCAGCTTCATGGTTTTTTAGGCGCCGAGTAAGGTTCTGATTTGTTTTTCGTCAGCCGCCAATTGGCTGGTTAAGGCTTCAACACTGTCAAATTTATGATCATGACGTACAAAATGTAAGAATTGAATTTGTACTGTTTTTCCGTACAAATCTTCATGTAGATCAAAAAAATTGACCTCAATGCTCCGGTTTAGTCCTTTCACAGTGGGACGCGTACCAATGTAGCCCATTCCCTTTAAGACAGGTCCCTTCTTTGCCGGAATGTATTCACCTGTAGTCATGGCTGCATGTTCAATAATGGTTGCTTCCACGGCATAAATGCCATAAGCCGGAATCAGTTTATAGCTCTCGTCTATATCAATATTAGCGGTAGGATAACCGATGGTGCGACCCAATTGTTGTCCCTTGATCACTTTACCGGTAATCATAAAGGGATAACCTAAGTAGTCATTTGCCGTGGCTATTGCACCTATAATCAATGCCTCCCGAATTTTGGTGGAAGACACAGCTACATCATTGATGTCTTGTTCCGGGATTTCTTGTACCGTATAGTGGTACATTTCGGCATATTTCAATAGATCAACCAAAGAGCCCTTTCGGTCTTTGCCGAAATGATGGTCATAGCCAATAACAATGCGTTTGGTGCCAATTTTGCTAACCAATATTTCGCGAATGTACTCCTCTGCAGACTGGTTAGAGAAATCCCTGGTAAATGGCGTGATAATCAAGTGGTCGATACCACTGTCGGCCAGCCGTTCGGCTTTTTCTTCTATGGTATTAATTAATTTCAAACTATCATCGTCCGGATGTAATATCATCCGGGGATGGGGGAAAAATGTTAACAGTACGGTTTGTCCACCAATTTTTTGTGCATATTCCTTTAAATTACTAATTATTTTTTGGTGGCCAATATGTACCCCATCAAACGTGCCAATCGTTACGACGGCATTGTCCAAGGGGATAAAATCTTCAATATTTCTATAAATTTTCATGCGTTTTCTTTTTGGTCTCCATCCCTTAATGAGGCATCTGCTCTTTCAGCGATCGGATATGGTCTGTCAAGGCCAATACATCATAAGCCTCGGTTACATGGAAATCGCCGCTCCGGGTTCGTCTTAACGCGCCTAAGTAGGCTCCATTGTTCAAAGCCTTTCCAAAATCATGCGCCAATGAGCGGATGTATGTTCCTTTGCTACAAACGACCCTAAAATCAACCTCCGGTAAATCAATACGTGTTAACTCAAACGCAAAGATAGTAACTTTACGAGGTTCTAATGTGATCGCCTCACCACGACGTGCTTTCTCATACAGTCGTTCGCCCTGCACTTTTACGGCAGAATGGGGAGGTGGGTATTGCGCTATGGGGCCAATAAATTGTTTTACGGCACGTTCTATGGCTTCGGGATGCATATTTGAAATGTCGAAATACTGATCGATTGGTGTTTCCCGATCATAAGAAGGAGTTGTTGCACCTAAAATGAATGTGCCCGTATATTCCTTTTCTTGCGCTTGTAAGGTATCAATGGTTTTCGTGCGCTTGCCCGTGCATACAATGAGTAAGCCAGTTGCCAGCGGATCGAGGGTACCAGCATGCCCCACTTTCAGTTTAAGCGGTTTCAGGGCATTACGTATTTTGTTCACCACATCAAAGCTGGTCCACCCCAAAGGTTTATCAACCAAGAGCACTTCACCTGTCGCGAAATCAAACGTTGGATAGGTATTGTTAAGTTTTTTTGTTTCGTCTTCCATTAAAGCACAGCTAAACTGTGGCCGCTCAGCAACATCGCCATGATAACTACACCAACCACAATCCGATACCAGCCAAAGGCCTTGAACCCGTATTTGGTTACAAAGCCAATAAAACTTTTGATTGCAATGATAGCTATCACAAAGCCTACCAGGTTGCCTACCAGTAGCGTTTGGTACTCTTGGCTGGTAAATTGATTGCCTTCTTGGTAGAAATCTAGCAATTTTTTTGCCGTTGCACCGAACATGGTAGGTACTGCCAGAAAGAATGAAAATTCAGCAGCAGCCTTGCGTGATAATTTTTGCGCCATCCCACCTACAATCGTCGCTCCTGAGCGGGATGTGCCGGGAATCATGGCTAGACATTGAAATAGGCCAATTTTCAAAGCAGTAGCGTATGATATATCATCGGAATTTTCTATTTGAGGCCGGTTAAACCACTTGTCTACAAATAGTAAAATCACCCCTCCCAATACCAACGTGATGGCAACAGTCATGGGGCTTTCGAGCATTTCATCTATTAAATCACTAAACAATAAGCCAAAAACTGCGGCCGGAATAAAGGCAACCAAGAGTTTAAAATAAAAAGCCCATGATTTAAAAAAGCGCTTAAAATAAAGCACCACAACAGAAAGTATCGTACCCAATTGGATGGCTACGGTAAACAGCTTTACAAACGCACTTGGCTCAATTCCCAATAAGGCAGTGGTAATAATTAAATGACCAGTAGAGGATACCGGCAAAAATTCGGTTAAGCCTTCTACTATGGCCAGTATAATCGTCTCTAATAATGTCATCTATTTCGTCTATTATTTGGGGTTTTTCAGAATGGCAACAATACCTAAGGCAAAGCCAATTACCACAACAATAGGTGCAAGCGTAATTTTTGTGAAGCTATAAATATCCGTTTTTCCGGCCATTAAAATGAATCCGATAATTACAATGGCAATACTCAGAAGTAAAAGCTGATAATTGAGTTTGCCGAAGACGAAGGTTGACTTCTGTTCGCCTGATGCGGCTTTCTTTTTTTCTTGAGGCGTCATGTTGTATTTTATTAACTATCTATCTATAAAGGTCATTCATGCGCAGGCGTAAATACTTGGTTACAGCAAAGTATGTACTGGCACCTGAAATAACGATGCCCAAACAAATCACGCCAATAAAGATGAGGGCAAATTCAAAATAATTGCGCAAGATAACAATTTCGGGTATTTGTTGTTGCGCAAAATATAAAGTAATCAACAATAAAATGATTGCAATCAGCCCGCCCAATAAACCATGTAAAATGCCATAACCTAAGAAAGGGCGCCTAATAAAGCTTTTGGTGGCCCCAACCATTTGCATGCTTTTAATTAAGAAGCGTTGCGAGTAAATAGCTAAGCGAATGGTATTGTTGATTAAAGCCACAGCAATAATCAATAGAATTGCTGCAAAAGCTAAAATAATCAAACCAATAATCCGGATGTTCTGATTCACCATATCAATTAATGAGTCTTGGTAAACCACCTCTTTTACCATGCTGTTGCTCGATACCTGCTTGGTAAAAGTTTCCACGCCAGCTTTATTGGCATTGGCAGCTTTCAGGTATACATCTATGGATGACAATAGTGGGTTGTAACCTAAAAATTTCACAAAATCTTCCCCCAAGTCATTTTGTAAATTTCTAGCCGCTAATTCTTTACTCACGTATTGTGTGCGCAATACAGCGGGGTTGCTATCCAGCTCTTTTTGTAAATTGAGAATATCCGCTTCCGTTACACCCTCGTTCACAATAATATTCAATACAATATTCTCTTTAACATAATTGGAAAGATTCTTGGCATGTACCAAAATAAGCCCCAGTAAACCGGTCATGAGCAATACCAAAGCAATGCTGATTACCGTAGATATATAGACAGATTTGGTTTTGCGTGAGGATGTACTTACTTCAAATTCTTCCATAGTGCAACGTTTAAGACGCGAAATTAATAATTAGATATGAGATATTGGACATGAGATGTGAGATTTTTCGTACTTTCGCAAGTCATACCGTCATGTGTTATAATGGACTATCAATTTAAGACTATCGAAAAAAAGTGGCAACAGTTTTGGGCCAGCAATCAAACATTCAAAGTAATTAATACGTCAGATAAGCCAAAATATTATGTGTTAGACATGTTTCCCTATCCTTCGGGGGCCGGATTACATGTTGGGCATCCGCTTGGATACATTGCTTCAGACATCTTCGCCCGCTATAAACGGTTAAGGGGCTTTCAGGTATTGCACCCCATGGGATATGATTCTTTTGGTTTACCCGCAGAGCAGTATGCCATTCAAACGGGGCAACATCCTTCCATTACTACGGCTACCAATATTAAACGTTATCGAGAGCAACTGGATAATATGGGGTTCTCGTTCGATTGGAGCCGTGAAGTCAGAACCAGCGATCCGGCCTATTATAAATGGACCCAATGGATTTTTATCCAATTGTTCAATGCTTATTATGATCTTAGAGCTGATAAGGCGATGCCTATTGCATCGTTGGTGCGTATTTTTGAACAAGAGGGCAGCATGAACGTACAAGCCGTTTGCGATGATGATGTACAGCGCTTTAGTGCAGCTGCGTGGAAGCAATGGGATGAACGCCAGCAACAAGAAGAACTGCTTAAATATAGACTGGCCTATTTAAAAGAGAGCTCAGTGAACTGGTGTCCAGCCTTGGGTACCGTACTGGCCAACGATGAAGTGAAAGATGGGGTTTCAGAGCGGGGTGGATATCCAGTTATCCAAAAGAAGATGATGCAGTGGAGCATGCGTATTACGGCTTATGCCGAACGTTTGTTGCAAGGTTTGGATACCGTTGATTGGCCTGAGCCATTAGTAGAAATGCAGCGCAACTGGATCGGTAAAAGCATTGGGGCAAGTGTTGTTTTCGATGTAGCAGACAAGCCAGCGGCGTCGATCGAGGTATTTACCACCCGGGTAGATACCATCTATGGTGTTAGCTTTTTGGTGCTGGCCCCAGAGCATGAATTGGTGCCATCGCTGATTAGCAGTGCACAAAAGGATACCGTTGAAGCATATATTGAACAAACCAAGAAAAAATCCGAGCGCGATCGCTTAGCTGATACAAAAACGGTATCCGGAGCTTTTACCGGTAGTTATGCCATTCATCCGCTAACTGGGGCACAAGTACCTATTTGGATAGCCGATTATGTGTTGGCTGGATATGGAACAGGAGCAGTAATGGCGGTGCCATCAGGCGATCAACGGGATTATCTTTTTGCCAAACATTTTGATCTGCCCATCATTCAAATTTTAGATGGGCAACAAATCGAAACCGAAGCTGATAGCCGTAAAGAAGGGCGTTATATTCATTCGGATGTGATCAACGGACTCACGTACGCGGAAGCCGTGCCCAAGCTCATTCAAGTACTGGAAGAAAAAGGTCGCGGAACAGCCAAGGTTAATTATCGGATGCGCGACGCTATTTTCGGTAGACAACGTTATTGGGGCGAACCCGTACCTGTCTATTTTAAAGATGGGTTACCTTACGTAATGGATGAAGCCGAGCTCCCGTTGCTATTACCCGAAGTAGATAAGTATCTACCAACGGAAACAGGCGAGCCCCCATTGGGGCGAGCCAAAAACTGGAAATACCAAGATCAATATACCTACGAACTAAGCACCATGCCCGGATGGGCTGGCTCCAGTTGGTATTGGTACCGCTATATGGATGCACATAACGCCGCGTGCTTCGCTTCAAAAGAAGCTGTTCAATACTGGCAAGCAGTAGATTTATACATAGGTGGTTCTGAACATGCTACCGGCCATTTATTGTATAGCCGTTTTTGGAATAAATTCCTGAAAGATATTGGGAGAGTATACGAAGAAGAACCTTTCAAAAAGCTTATTAACCAAGGGATGATTCAAGGAAGGTCTAACTTTGTGTATCGCGTATTGGATGAAGAAGGTAAAGGAACAAATACCTTTGTGTCTCATGGATTAAAAGACCAATACCAAACTTCTGCACTGCACGTTGATGTCAACATCGTGCATAACGATGTACTCGATGTAGATCAATTCCGCCAATCGCGGGATGAATACGCTGCCGCAACGTTTCTTTTGGAAAACGGGCGTTATCTCTGCGGTCATGAGGTAGAAAAGATGTCGAAATCAAAATTCAATGTAGTGAATCCGGACGACATCATTGATCAATACGGCGCTGATACCTTACGAATGTACGAGATGTTTCTGGGCCCACTCGAACAAAGTAAACCGTGGAATACCAATGGCATTGAGGGTGTTTACAAATTCCTGCGCAAGTTCTGGAAACTCTTCCATGATCAGCAGCTCAACTTTACCGTCAGCGATGAGCAACCTTCCAAAGCCGAGTTGAAGGCATTGCATAAGATTATTAAAAAAGTAGAGGACGATATCGAGCGTTTCTCATTCAATACATCGGTCTCCAGTTTTATGATCTGTGTCAACGAACTGACTGATTTAAAATGCAATAAACGCGCTATTTTACAAGATTTAGTTATCGTATTATCGCCTTATGCCCCCCATATTTGTGAAGAATTATGGGCCTTATTAGGAAATGAAGCCGGATCACTTTCATATGCTGCATATCCAACATTCAATCCAGCCTATCTCGTAGAAAATGAGTTTGAATACCCCATTTCCTTTAATGGTAAAATGCGTACTAAACTGAATCTGTCTTTAAATCTGGAACCGCAGGAGGTAGAACGTGAGGTATTGGCCAATGCCGATGTACAACGTTATTTAGATGGTAAACAACCCAAAAAGGTAATTGTTGTAAAAGGAAAAATTGTCAACGTAGTGGTTTAATATGGAATGATGAATAATGAACGATGAATATACAGTGGTTATTCATCGTTCATTTGCTGTCCGGTAGTGGTGGTATTTTGTTTCATTCCAACCCTTTAGCACTGCGCTTCAGTTTTCTGAAAAGTTGAGAAGATACCTCGATTTCCACCACTCCCCATTGGACCTTTTCTCCATACTGAGCAGCGGCGATATCATCCTTTTTATGTACATGGATGGCCGTAATCTGTTATAATGAATGCATCAGCATATGTCCATAAAGGTAATTAAGATGGTTCGTAAATCCTAATATTTTACTCCGACCGAAGAATCATGAACGCATTCTCTGCTTTATGCATGCCAATTTTAGGGTAATATGCCATGGCTGTTGGAGCTGCATGTAAATGAAGCATGCTTTGCGGCCCCACTTTTTCTTTCGTCAGGTAAACCAGCTTTTTCCCAATACCATGTTGTTGGTATGCCTTTGACACAGCGAGATCTGCCAAGTAGCATGAATAGCAGAAGTCCGTTAATGAGCGCGCTATCCCTACGAGCTTGCCCTCATGCCAAGCGCTAATAATCAAATTGGCATGCCGATACATCCGATCAATCCGCTCTTTGTCTGTTGTCGGTCGGTTTAACCCAGCATCATCATATAGTTGTATAATCTGTTCAATAGGGGGAACTGTATCGTATTGATAAATAATTTCTGTTATCATAAAATTGTTTTTACTGGTTTTATTCAATTACTCTAGCCGTGGTAATACCTACTCTGTTCCAGGCATTCATGGCAATAATAGCCATCATAACGGTGGTGGTATACGTTTGCCCTAACAAGTCAAGAGCTTGTTGGTATATGTCGTCTGGCACACCTTTTACAGCAATAAATGTAATCACCTCCACTAATGCTAAGATGGCTTTCTCTTCGGCCGAGTAACAAGGCGCTTCTTTCCAGGCATTTAATAAATAAATGCGTTTTTCAGTCTCGCCAGCTGTGCGGGCCTCTTGTGTGTGCTTATTAATGCAAAATCCGCATCCATTGAGCTGCGATACCCGTATTTTAATCAAGTTGGCATGCGCCTTCTTTAATTCGCTCTGTGCTAAATACTTTTCAAAGCCCAACATGGCATTGAATGCCAGAGGGTCGGCTTCTTGTAATGTTTTCCGGTTTGTTGTCATCGTTTCTTGTTTTTGTATGTGGTAAAGATAGTTTATATTTGGACTACTAAAGTCGTCCAGAATAAATATATAAAGTAGTCCACTATGTTGCCGTATTCCAGTTTATTAAGCCTTGACAGAACGGCGGGTATTGCCGTATACCAACAAATAGCCAATCAGTTGGTTGGTCTTATTAGAAAAGGTTTATTAAAAGCAGACATGAGGTTGCCCAGCTCCCGCGAATTGGCCAACTTGCTTCAGGTGCATCGCAAAACGGTTACTGCGGCTTATGATGAGCTGGCTGTACAAGGATGGATTGTATCACATCCCAAGAAGGGGATGTTTATTTCTGCTGTGTTACCTGAACTGGATCCAAAGCGGTGGAGCCGGCAACCTTTGAGTGAAGAGCAAGACAACAGGGTACCCTTTTTTTATACCATGGCGCACGCCAAAAATTTTGAGCCCCCTGCGTCTTTAGGGTATTATAATTGGGTGATAGACGACGGTCTACCCGATGCCCGACTGGCGCCACTGGAAACATTGCTTCGTGATTATAAAAGCCGTATCCAGAAAAAAGGCATGTATAAGGGAAGCGCCAATACACCCTCGGCTGGCTCGCTTTTGTTGAGAGAAGCCTTGGTAAGCTATTTAGCAGATACAAGAGGTATGGCCGTTCGGGTGGATCAATTGCTTATTACGCAAGGAGCCCAAATGGGGATCTATATTGCTGCCCGACTTTTGCTTCGGCCAGGAGATACCGTTGTGGTAGGCGAACCCGGTTATTTTATGGCCAATCAGGTATTCGAGCAACTGGGGGCACAAATAGTACGCATAGCGGTAGATAGCGAGGGGATCGTGGTGGATCAGGTGGCCGAAATATGTAAAAAACAAAAAATCAATATGCTGTATGTGATACCGCACCACCACCATCCCACAACCGTAACATTAAGTCCGCAGCGCCGTATGCAGTTAACACAATTGGCAGAGCAATACCATTTCTTTTTGGTTGAAGACGATTATGATTATGATTTTCATTATCAATCATCGCCATATCTACCCTTGGCGAGCTCGTGTAAAAACCATGTTATCTACATTGGTTCATTTACCAAATGTTTAGCTCCCTTTTTACGGGTCGGCTTTATATCGGGGCCTAAGGTCATTATAGAAGAAGCAATCAAGCTCAGAAGGCAGATTAATCTTCGGGGCGATTTTATGATGGAAGATGCACTGGCCGCCCTGATTACAACGGGCGACCTGGCTAGGCATATTAAAAAATCTGTTTCCATTTATAAACATCGACGAGATGGTGTGGATCAGTTGATGCGCCATGCCTTAATGGATATGGTTGATTTTAACCTACCCACCGGTGGGATGGCCATATGGCTCCGATTTCATCCAGCATATTCGCTCAAACAACTCGCCCTGCAAGTTGCTAAAGATGGTTTACTCATGAGTGATGGCAGTAAATATAACACCGATCAGCAAGATTATAATGCCCTCCGATTTGGCTTCGCCTCGTTAGACATCAATGAATTAGAAACGGTTGTGCAAATCGTCCAATCTGCTGCTAAAAAGTTAGCATCGGGTTGATCAAGAATTGGCCCATACTTCCTTTCGCTCGCCAATTTGTTGGCGCCACATGGCATAATATAAGCCCTTAACAGCCAATAAATCATCGTGGTTGCCCATTTCAACAATTTTACCTTTTTCCAGTACATATATCTTATCTGCATACATAATGGTAGAAAGCCGGTGGGCAATCATAATGGTGAGGTGCTGCCGTTGCGCTGTGATGGTACGAATGGTATTCGAAATGGCTTCTTCTGTGATCGAGTCCAAGGCCGAAGTTGCTTCGTCAAATATCAATAACTTCGGTTTCCTGAGCAATGCCCGTGCAATCGACAGGCGTTGGCGTTCGCCGCCCGATAGCTTCAGCCCACCTTCGCCAATAACAGTTTCCAAGCCCTTTTCGGCTCTCGATAAAATCGTTTGACCTGAAGCTTTTTGAATCACATCTAAAATCATTTCATCGCTTGCCGCTGGGTTAACAAACAATAAGTTTTCACGAATGGTTCCCGAGAATAATTGCGTATCTTGAGTAACAAACCCAATCTGATGGCGCAATTCCTCAAAATCGACTTCCCCATCGTTGTGTTCATTATAGAAAACATGACCTGAACTGGGGTGATAAAGCCCAACCAATAATTTTACAAGCGTTGTTTTACCAGAACCAGAGGGGCCAACAAAAGCAATCGTTTCTCCCTTGTTAACCGAAAAAGAAATATCATCCAATGCGGGTTTCGTGGCCGATTGGTGTTGAAAGCTCACCCGTTCAAAGCGGAGCTGTTCAATGGCATGTATATGCTGTGGGTCTGCTGGCTGATATTCAATTTTACGTGCCAATAAAACCTGTAAATTGTTTAATGATGCCTCCGCTTCGCGATAAGACATGATGATGTTTCCTAGTTCCTGTAGCGGTCCGAAGATAAAAAATGAATAAAACTGCATCATCATCAACTGGCCTACGGTGATTTTATCTTTAAAAACAAAAAACAGCAGTGCAAACATGATGCATTGTTGTAAAAAGTTAACAAAGGTTCCCTGTACAAAACTAACCGAACGAATGCTTTTCACCTTCTTGAGCTCCAGTTTGAGGATTTTCATCGTGGTATCGTTTAGCCGACTGATTTCTTGTTGAGTAAGGCCCAAACTTTTCACCAACTCAATATTGCGCAACGACTCGGTGGTTGATCCGGCCAGCGCCGTGGTTTCGCCAACAATATTTTTCTGGATGTCTTTAATTTTTCTACTTAAAAAGCTGGTCAAAAAGGCCAATACAATAGCACCAACCATATAAATAAGTGGTAACAAAGGGCTGAGTTTAAAGGCCACGATAACAACGAACACAATGCCAACCAAGGTGGCAAAAAGTACATTTACGAAGCTGGTAATAAATTTTTCACAATCGGCACGTACTTTTTGTAATACCGAAAGCGTTTCTCCACTCCGTTGGTCTTCAAAATCCTGAAAGGGTAGGCGTAGGGCGTGTCTTAGGCCGTCTGTATACAACTTGGCGCCAAATTTTTGGATAATGACGTTCACTACATAATCTTGAAAGGCCTTCGCTATGCGCGATACCATAGCCACACCAATAATCATCAACAGCCCCATGGCAATACCCCGAAAGAATTCGTTGTTTGCGCCCTGTGCCCTAAAGTCGGCAGCTTTATTGGCATATGGGTCTATAATCAGGTTGCCGAGAATATATGGATTTAATAACGAAAAAACCTGATTAATAGCGGCCAAGATCAGGGCCAAAAAAATGAGCCATTTATGTTTGCTTAAATATTTCAGGAGTAATTTCATGCGCACCAATTAAAAAGCGGTAAATATACGTTGTCTTTTGCTATTTTATTGTTATATGAATATCAAGATTATGTGCTACACAGGTTAACTCCAAAGAGCTACCAACTATATACCAAGATATTCATTAGTTCTTATTTAATTTTTATTTGGTTTTTCAAATGACAATCTTTTTATCGTCTTTTGGTCGTCTTTTTATCGTGTTAAAGACGATGAAAAGACGGCCAAAAGACGACCAATAATAAAAGAAATACAAATTTAATTATGAAATAGATAACTTTTTGGTTATAACTTGGTAGGGCGCTAGGGATAGGCCGGGGTAGACCATTACAGTCGCCCCAATCTTCATTCACTTATCATCTCGGTGTACACTAAAATAGGCAGGTTTCTTTAGTATTAAAGCGTAGCCTATACAAAAACGATATCATGTTATTGCGTATATGTCTTTCTGGCCTTAAAATCCCGTATCAATGCATCAATCACTAGAAATACCTGTTTTTTATCCTCTTCTGGCATGATAGAGATTTCCCTGATCCTGCTAAGTGTGGCATTGTCGAGCTCGGTATCAGTCTTTCCTGAAAGATAATCCAGTGATACATCAAGAGCGTCGGCTAGCTTGGAAGCCACTTCCAATGAAGGCGTTACCTCCTTACGTTCGTAGCGGCCTATAATGTCGCCCAGAGTTTTTACTTTCTTGCCTAGATCGCTTTGTGATAGTCGAAAAGGGCCGTAAAAAATGATTCCACTTATCACAGAATTTAAGAAGTGTTATAGAACTACTATATGTCTAAAGATCATATCTGGAAAAAAACAAGATGAAGTTCATCTCGTTGGCACTATCAGCTACATATTGACTGCATAGTCCTTACAATTTAACCCCAATACGGATAGCTCTTAACCCGTTCACTCCTTGCAGCTCCTCCAACTCCAGTTCTTCCATATCGTCCAGTAAGATATCCTTGCTTTGCAAGTACTGAATGTACCCTTTATATTCTTTGATCTCTCGTGGGTCGCTGTATACCAAAGCAATCTTCCCGGGTTGGGTTAAGCGCTCTGATGAATTCTTAATATGTACCTTATCAATCCGTTTTTTAATCACATGATAACGGATATTATAGGTGCCCTCTACATCAAATCGCCTTTCGTCTACCCGGAAACTGATATCAATGGGGCTTCCATTGATAAAAATGAGCTGTGTTGTTTCCAACGGTGTTTCCATCTGATCGAGTAAGTTGTGGGTAATTTTGGCGATAGCAGCCATAGAGCTTAATTGCCAAAGCCGTACATTTTTTAGATACAACGCATCAAAGGGTTTATGCGGGGTAATGGATTGGCCAATATAGATATCGTATTCTACACCATCTGTCCTGAATTTTTCAAAATAGCAAGGGTATGAGCGCTGAATTTCTTCGTTCAATAAGTCCAGGTAACCGGTAATGGCCGTGTTAATGGTATGCATGGATTTTTCCAAGGCCCGCCTGTTTTCAAAAGTGCTGCCGGTGTCATTGGCTAAGGCTGCTTCATACCGTTCTATAATGGCTGCAAGCGCTTCGTTGTGCTCTTTAAAGTGTTGCAAAAGTGGCCAAACTTCATTTTCAATGAAATCTTTTGTACGCATTTGCACCATATCGATGGGGCCTTTATGAAGTTGGTTTAACCACTTGTCGCAATTGAATTCCATTTCTTCCAAAATGGCAATACTGTATACACCTCGAATTTCTTGTAAAATGTTTTTCAGCAATTGCAATTGTGTCCGGTAATCGGCAATGAGTGCCCGATTACGTTCTATAGTAGAGTTTTTGATATCTATTGCACCATATAGCGGGTATACATGTTGAAACTGAATGTGCTCAATAACCGGCTTGGGTTTCTCCTGATCTAGCTGTTTTAAATAATCATATGCTACTTGATTAAATTTCCATTGTACAGCAGGTTGTAAAGAGGTGAATTTATCTTTGATGACCGATTCAATTTTAGTATAGATATGATTCGCTTGATCGTAAAGTAACTGGGCCAATAGGGGAGTAGTTTTCCGTAACTTCGCCAATACTGTTTTGTCAAAGGTTACGCCATCATCCGTATAAACCTCTAATAAACCTGTAACATGATTATTGTAATGCAGCGGAATACAAACGTATGAAGTAATGCCCAGATCAGATAAATCGGTGATCAACTTCACATCGTGGTTGCCTAGTTCAAGTCCAATATTATAAACGATAATCTGTGGATCGAGCAAATAAGATTCTGAAATGGCAGCTTCCGCGCAATTTTTGGTCTTTTGTCGGAAAAGATCCGGTAAAATGCTGCCATGTAGATACACCTGATCGAGCGTAGGCTTATTGTTTAATCGAAAAATGGGCGAGAGCCCGAATTTCAAATGTGGATTTCCCGTGAGCACCTGCAACGATTCATGCAACACTTCAAAGGCATGCTCCGTGTCTCCGCTGCCACTTCGGATTAAAATATTGCGAATATTTTCAACCACTTTTTCTGCCGTAATTTCCTGTATGGTAATAATGGAAAAGCCAGTAAATGAAAATAATGAAAGCGGTAGGGTTTCTCTCAATGCCTGCCAATTAAAAGCTTGTACATTGCTTTGCTTGAACTTGCCGTAGTTTAAGGGGGGTAAGTTGCCTTTGGCTGCTATTTTAACGAAACGATTGTTTAAATGGATAGCAAAATAGCGTGGTAGTCCAGTTGCTTCGTCGGGCGAACTAAATTCAACAGGTTCATTACCAAAAGCTGGGATATCATAAAACTGTTCTAAAATTAAACCATAGATGGCTTGTTCGTGTAAGCAGCCATTTGACTTATCGGGCTCATCTCCTTCTTTTGCATTACAGAATTGCCTGTTCATGCGTTCGTAAAAACCGGCCGTACCATATACAATCTTGCGCCCTAAGGGGTAGCCGAGCGCCCATAAGCTTTCATGTTCATCCGTAAGCGGAGGAACCAGTAAGCTATATATATAAAATAATGCCTCGGTATAGTGTGGTAAATTTTTTTCATCCAATGGGCCATGCACCTTTTGGGTATCCAAAAACTTGTTTAAGATAAAAGCAAACATTTCGCGTTTGATGTTATCTTCATCTTGTGCTATTTGCTGTAGATGTGTGATGAATCCATCCACAGAAAGGTGTATGTCCAAATGTTCTGTTGCCGGATGTCCGTATGCAGATAGATCAATTAATTGTGTAAACATGGTGCTGCTTTGCTTTCTTCATTAAAAACGGAATCCCATGGTAAAATATGGATACCAGCCTTCGCTGCCATGACCTATAACAAATTGTAACAATGTAATGCGTGCCGGCGCATAATAGATACCACCGCCTACACCTTGGTGTACCTTGTTATCATTTAAGCCCTCGGCCCATACTTTACCTATATCATAAAATCCAGTTAAACCCAATTGCCCGGGCATAATATAGCTGCCAATCTGTGCTAACTTGAGCCGGAGTTCAAAATTATTAAAAAATAAATGTTTCCCCGCAAATCGGTACTGACGATACCCCCATAAATTTTCTTGTCCGCCAAGAAATAGCGACTGATAAAAGGTGGTTTCGCCCCAGGTAGCCCCACCACCAATGCGGTTTGCGAGTGTCAGTACGCCTATACTCTTATAGAACGCAAAGGTTGCTTGTGTTTGCAAGAAGGATTTTGAATAGCTATTTAGACCGGTTGATCCATGAAGGGCCATTTCAAAATACGAACCCTTAGTGGTTAATAAGGGTAGATTGCGATCGTCATGAATCACGGATGCACGGATACCGGTAAAGAATTTGTTCTTGTCGATGGTTAAGCTATCATAGGTGTGTAGCTGTTCTGTATGCTGGATAAAACGTCCTTGATTCTCATCAGAATCAAAATAATAAGCTTGAAACGATGGCCCGACGCGAATGGCTAAATTGTTACTGTTTTTCCACTGCAGGGCAGCATGTGCCTCATACAAGTTAAAACGCGTTCTATAATAACGCATGCCTTGTGCTTTATCATAGACAGAGGCATTGCCGAGGCCAAAGAAATTTTGGGTGTTATTGGGTGCATATAGATCGGCATGCAGCAATAAATCGGCCTTCCCTACCAGTTCTGTCCAAGCTCCTCGATATTTCACTTTAAAAGCACCCGTGGCGAAAGCGCCCGATACCAAAAGTTCTTGTTGGTGGGTAAAGGGCGTTTTTCTAAATCCTTGTTGGTGCGTGTATTTGAAACCGCCACCCAACATAAGCCCATCATCAGCATTATAACCACCTGTTACTAAAGGCATCCACACATCATAGCGATTAACCGGCACAAATGCCGTCATGGAACTGTCTGTAGATAGGTGTTTGCGGAACGTTGAAACCTGCCCTGTAAATGTTGTTTGTGTGCCCCGGTCGTAAACAAGAACCTTTCGTCGGCTGGATTGGAGGTGATAGTGTTTAGGGTCGTTGCCACCGATTAATCGCAGCTTGGTATGGCTGTGTTGATTGTTGATCCATACACTATCATCTCCATCCCCCAGGTAAATGCGTATTTCGCGTGTGTCTGCAGCAGGGTAAATTTTCTCCATTAACTTATCCTTTCGCTCACCCTCTTTGTTTATTTTCTGCACAGAAACGGCAATGGCGCCATCCACTGTATCTTGTATGCGAACCCATTCGTTTTTGTCGCTCAATTTAATGTCGACTATATGGTTCATGAAGTGATAATAGGTAGTTACAGCTCGGGGGAGATCATCACGACGGGCTTTGAGCTGGAAGAGCAATGTGTCGTGCCGAATGCTATATATTTCTTTGGGGAGCCGCTTCAGGCTCGCTTCCAAAACGCTGTCGGTCATCTTACTTACGAAATCATGCGTAATCTCCATCCACTCATCGTAACTGAACTGCGCTTTAGCGTGTGCGTCTAAAAAGTCAGATTTAAAAAAGGAGTATTTCGGGCTTTTAATAACGGGGCCAAAGCCCTGCAAGGTGGGCAATAACCAGCTACGGGAAGCGATATAAGGGAAAAATCCTTCGGTTACCCGTAAAGCCTGATCCCGATCGCGCGGTATGGGTAGATAATCTTTGTTTTTGCCTTCTTTTGTATCGATCCAACGCCATTGATCTTCATGGCGGTCCCAATCGCTAACAAGCACATCCAGTAAGCGGGCACGTATAAATGTTTTTGCTTTATAAACATCATCGTTGTCATTGTTTAACTTGTCGAGCATTTTGAGCGTATTGTCCGAATCACCTAAAGGCTCTCTTTCTTCAACCAAACAAAGGGTATGTGCAAAGAGGTCGTTATAAGACCCCAATGCCGTGTCTGGTGCTATGATGCCGATAATGGGGTTGGTATGAGGCACATGTACTGCATCAGCCAATGGCGGTATCATCAGGGCACTATAAGGGTGTTGGGCACTATTGGCATCATCCAAAAAATCGCGGGCAAAAGTTTCTTGTAGCTCTTCGGGCAGCAGTGCATCCGTATTCTTATTCACACTGCGTATTACCCATTCTTTGCCTGTTTTGTCAACCAAGCGCAAAGAAACGGTTTGCATGCCTCCACCTTGTTTAACGGGGTGCAGCCCCCCTTGGAACTGCGAAATGTGGATAATAGGTAGGCTGGTTTTTGTTGCCCATTCCTTACGGTAATTCTCGCCAAAAAGTTTCCGGTGAAAGCGTCCAACGCGATTGTATTTGGCATTGGCCTGCGTGATGATGCTGTCAAACCCTTGTTGGGTAAGAACTTTCAACGTATCTACAAGAGGCCGATGCGGTTTTTCTGCAAGGGCCATCCGTCCCATCAGGCAGCATACACAAAAGGCAATATAAAAAAATGGACGTTTCATGGTTTTCGGTGGCTAGGGGCGAAAGCGGAATTTCAACAAGGTAGCTTGCTCCTTGTCGCCTGCCTCATTACTGATATAGAGCTGATTGTTCTGATCGAAAGTCATTCCTTCCGGTTGATTAAATAGTTTGGGATCCAATGCGTAGGCGGCCTCTGGTTTCCAAGAGGTGTCTGCTACCAATAAGAGTTTATTGATCGATGATAATACATACCACTTTTTATCGCGCCTATGGAATGCCAAGGCAGACGGTCTGAAAGCCTTGCCTTTCATTTTGATGATAGCGTTGATGTCGGGCGTAGCAATCGTAAATGAACCGGCCACTTTCAATGTACCGTCTGCTTGTAAATTGAGTATGTAACCGGTGGTTTGATCTGCTTTTTTATCTACCGAACATTGTTTACATAGCACATAGAGTTGTTCATCGGGGCCAGCTGCTAAGCTTTCATACTCCCCTTTGGGCAATACCTTCTCTGATTTAATAGCAGTAACCGTTTGTGAATACCTGTTTGAAAAAGGGAACGTGAAAAAAGTGCCATTGCTACGGAGCATGATGACATGGTCTTTAACCATAGCGAGGTCTTCATAATCGCCTGGCCCTGCAAATTCAACTGATTGGAGATCGGATAGCCTTGGTTCAAAATAATACAATTTACCTTCTTCATCCTGCTGGGCATATAGATGAGTTGGATTTTTTGGATGAAAAGTAATACCTGAAATTTCTCTTAAGGCATCAGGAAGATGGGTTATCTCTGGCTGGCCGAGGTCGTATTCGGGTGGCGATGTATACTGTTTATCTTTTTTCTGTGCACAAGCTATACAGCTAAGTATCGCAATTAGAAAGGTACAAATGGTTTTCATGATGTGGATGTTTTAGGGTAAAGCAGTGCCTGGATCATCCATTGCGAGCGAATCTGCTTCACGGTTTTGATTTTTATGTTCTGTCCATTTTTGTCCAATCGTACAGCCGCTACGTCATCCGATAGCTGTAATTGAACAATTTGAACCATTTCCTGTTTTAGTGTTGGGTTGTGTATAGGGAAACAGACCTCTATTCGCCGATGAATATTTCTTTCCATCCAATCGGCAGAACCCAAAAAGACCTTTTCGTTCCCCTTATCGTGAAAAATGAAAATGCGACCATGTTCTAAAAAGCGGTCTACAATACGGATGACTTCTATGTTTTCGCTTAGCCCTACTACACCCGGCCTAATGCGGCATATGCTGCGTACAATCAATTTTATTTTTACGCCAGCTTGGCTTGCCTCGTATAATTTATCAATCAGCCCCTCTTCTTCTAAATTGTTTAATTTGATGGTAATGGCAGCAGGTAAGCCTTGTAGTGCATGCTTGATTTCTTGATCAATGAGTTGTGTAAATGCTGCTAACAGATTAAATTGTGCTACCAATAGCTGACGAAAAGGTATAGATGGATAAGTCTTCCCGAAAGCATCGCTCTTGAGATACGTAAATAATGCATGGAGCTCCGTTGTTAATTGGGTATCTGCTGTTAACAGGGTATGATCGGTATAGGTCTTTGCGGTGCGCTCATTTAAATTACCTGTTGATAGCAGTGCGAAATGAGTTAGGCCTCTGATTTCCTGGCGACTTACCAAGGCAATTTTTGCATGTACTTTCAATTTTGCGGTGCTGTAAATGATACGGACACCTGCGGCCTCCATCATTTTTGCCCATTTGATGTTATTGGCTTCATCAAAGCGTGCTTTCAATTCTACAAATACCAGTACCGATTTGCCATTTTTTGCGGCAGTAATCAATGCGTGCATAATACGCGAATCGGGTGCAACCCGATACATGGTGGTGTAAATAGCCGTTGTTTCGGGACTAATGGCTGCTTCGTTGAAAAAACCCAACACGGTATCGTAGCTATGATAAGGAGTGTGGATTAAAATATCGCTACTGCTGATCGATTCAAATAAATGGTGCGTGATCGGGCGGTGTTGCGTAGCGAATTTTGGGTAAGTTAACTGGTTGTTGCTAATGGGGAAATGGAAAAAATCACTTAAATTATGATAGGGGCCGCCCATCATGTGATTGGCATGGGTTAATTGTAGCAACGCACTCAAATTGTGGCGTACATCTTCCGGAATGCCGGGTTCGTACAAGAAGCGTGTTGCAATCCCCAATTCGCGTAAATTGAGTTGCTTTTCAATTTCAGTTGCCATATCACCCGTAAATTCATCTTCTAAATCCAATTCGGCATCGCGCGTTACCTTAAATGTATATGCTTGAATATCTTGATTGGGAAAAATGTACACCAAATTGTCTTTGATGATATCATCAATAAAAATAACATATTGTTTATCATCAACACACACACTAAAGAAGCGTGCAATCTCAGAGGGAATGTTTAAAATGGCCAATTCATGCTGCCTAGTGGTGCTTCGTGTAACCGCTAGGTACAGCTGGTTATTCTTCGGGAAAAACGGTTGTTTAGCCGGATAAACAATGGTGATATAGGCCGCTATATGGCAGTAAAAGTAATGTTGAGTGGCTTGCTTCAACTGGTCGGGGATTTTCTCACAGTACAACAGGTATACCTGTTCTGTTTTCAGTGCAGCAATGATATGGTGCTCTAAAACCTGGCCAAAGTAAGTTTGCTGCTTATCAATGGTTTTTTTTGCTTGTTTCAGAATCCCTTTTTTGATTAACCCCTTTGTAAAAACGCGTTGCTTTTTTAATTCCTTTAATGCCATGAGCACTGGTATACGTACGCGATAAAATTCGTCCAGATTAGACGAATAAATAGCCAAAAATTTGAGTCGTTCCAAAAGCGGAACAAGGGGGTTTGCCGCCTCTTGAAGCACCCTTCCGTTAAAGGATAGCCAGCTCAGATCCCTGCTTATAAACCGCTTTTTATCTTTTATCATAGCTGCTTATAGGTAACCAATGGCAACAGTAGAAAAAGCAAGAACAGCAGCAATTAAACCAAACATAAAGATGTTATAAGCTAAGCGTAGCAACCGGTATTTTCGGCCCAATACTACTCCTTGCGAATATACATCCATAATCAGTGTACCATATAAGTAATCCCGGTCTTCCATTACTGCCCGCATGCCATGATCATATTCTTTGAGAGCCATTTTATAGAAATTGCCAAAAAAAAGCAGGTTCACCTTTTTCCTGGTCAAATCTGCCGGTGTAAAAAATCCGGGAGGAATATTCGGCCGAGTGGCCAAAATAGCCACTGTGATGGTTGATAGGCTAACGGCAAGCAAAATGAGTGTGGGTACAATTAAGTGTTCATTGCTGTCCAGTTTGCGCATTAATAAAGCGAAAATGGCAGAAAGGATAATGGAGTTTACCGTAATCAAGATTTGTGCTTTATTATCAGCCATATCGCTCAACCGCTGATTATTTGTGGAGGTTACGCGAAACATGGTTTCTATGCCGCGGCCTGGGCGTTCATTTTTCTTTTTTGTTTCTTTTCCTTCCTGATTGATCGTTGTTTTGCCTTCTTGCTTCAGCAATGTGTTTAAGTTTTTCTCTTTCTTCTCTGCTAGAAATTTTTTTCCATATGTTGTGTGATAATGATGTTGCTGCATGAGTAAGATGGTGCCCTTTCGCCAATCATCTTTAGGGATATCTTTCCCTTTACACTGTTCTACCTCTTTCCGCATGAGCTTATTGCGATCAACAAAGTCGTCGCTTCCCAAATGGAACAGGTCTGCATCGCACACAATCTGTTCCAAGAGCGTTTGTGGTTTTTGCGGAATACGCGTTGCTCGGATGCATTGTTGTATGCTTAAAATGATGGCATCTTCCACCTGTTGTTCTTTTAAAAAAGTGGCGGCTATTTCGGCACTTCGTGATTCATGGCCTTCTGCTGAACCGGTATAATAGCCTAGGTCATGAAAATAGGCTGCTTCAGTAACAATGAAAGTGTCTGTGTCAGAAAGTTGGTAGTAAGCAGCAATTTTTTCGGCGGCCTCTACTACTTGTAGTGTATGCGTCATGTCATGAAAGCATAAAGGCTTATCATCGTGTTGTGTGACGAAGTGATTTACCCACGCAGCTGTTGCTTTAATAATAGCCTGATAACTCATTTTTTATATCTCTTATAACAAACTTAATTAAATTGCTTTTCTTTCACAAGTACCTTTATATTATCAACTTTTTTTCATCGATTGTTAGTTTTTAAAGGCATTCAAGCTTTCCCGATGGGAAGGTTTTCATCGATTGTTAGTTTTTAAAGGCATTCAAGCTTTCCCGATGGGAAGGTTTTCATCGATTGTTAGTT
>Ga0164243_10000736_pt1 | contig 57213 bp, 55 predicted proteins | sample OricompcompostOP_FD_108781 | JGI IMG/M metagenome (GOLD analysis project Ga0164243, IMG submission 108781) | Organic Plus compost microbial communities from Emeryville, California, USA - Original compost - Organic plus compost (OP) | ecosystem: Engineered > Solid waste > Mixed feedstock >... | reverse complement strand
GTAAGACTGAGTTGACGGTCTCGCGTAAAGCCTTGCTGGTCGATGGCAGTGACGAAGCCTTTCGTCAGTTCGTACACGACACCTTGGCCTTTTCCGCGCGCATTGAAGCGGTCCGCAACACGCTGGCTTCTGTCATTGGCATGGCCGGAGCGCAATACACCATTCTGATTTCCATTGCACAGGAACAGGGATTAACTGGCGTCGGCATCAACCACATTGCAGAGCGGCTGCATTACAGCGCGCCTTTCGTGACGATTGAGGTCAACAAGCTTGTGGCTTCCAATCTCGTTGAAAAGCGTGGCAATCCGGACGACCGCCGGCGCGTATTGTTGACGGTGACGCCAAAGGCCAGGGACCTTTTGAACCAGCTGGCCGCCGTGCAACGACCCGTGAATGACGCGCTGTTCTCGACCTTGAGCGCGGCGGACTTTCAGCGGTTACGGAAGAAGATGAGTGAGTTGGTCGGCACCGCCGATCAGGCCTTGAACCTCGCCGGCCTGATGTCGAACCAACTGGGCCGCGGTCTCGATTCCGTCGGCTAACCGGCACATTGCTGCTGCGACATAAGGACCGCGCGTCCTTTTGCGTCGCGCCAACGACGCTTGCTCACTCACAAATGTCACGATTGCTTGAGCTGGAAGCGTAAAAGCGAGCCGCATAGATGGGACCGCCGCTCAATTTATATGCGCTGCGGCAAGCGCATGAAGCGCGCGTTGTTGACGACCATGAATATTCGACCGTAAGATAATTATGTTAATTAGCTAATCAGCATCGTCTCGGAAGACCTAAAACAGGCGGCGAGCATCCTTCACTTGGGGACATGGGGATACACAGCGTGAGGACATTCTTTTCTGCGCACAGGCTGCGCCACACCGGCGCGCAAAAATACGCGGCTATACTCGCCGCGCCCTCTTCGACCGCCACAAAGATCACCCGCGCGCTGATGGTCAAGGCGATGGCGGCTGCTCTTGTGCTCACCAGCGCTGGGATCGCCTCTGCCGACACTTATCCAAGCCGACCGATCCGGCTGGTCTCCGGCTTTGCCGTTGGCGGTGTGACCGACGGCATCGCCCGCATTCTCGCCAATGCGCTGCAAGTCAAATACGGACAATCGGTGATTGTCGAAAACAAGCCAGGCGCCAGCGGCCTCATTTCAACGACCGAAGTGTCGCGCGCTGCGCCGGACGGCTACACGCTTCTGGTCGGTGGCTTCGGCGCTCAGCTCATTCCGCCGCTTGTAATGGCGAAATATCCGATTGACGTGACCAAGGAGCTGACGCCGCTCTTCGGCGTGGCGGACTTCATGAACGTCGTCACCGTCAACAGCAAATTGCCGATCGATTCTTTGAAGGGTCTCGTTGATTACGCCAAGGCGAATCCCGGCAAGCTGACCTTCGGCTCTGCTGGCGTCGGCGCCTCCAATTATCTCTCCGCCGTTCTGTTCATGCAGCAGACAGGCATCGATATGGTTCACGTTCCCTCGAAGGGCGGCTTCGGGCCGACAACCGACCTTCTGAGCGGCTCTATCGATGTGGTGTTCGAGAACATTCCGATCATGATGGGTCAGGCGCGTTCACCCGCTATGCGGATGTTGGCGGTGACCGGCAAAACGCGCTCGGATCTGTTCCCGGAATTGCCGACCGCGATTGAAGCAGGCTTCCCGAATTATTCGGTCGCGAGCTGGATTTCGGTTTTCGGACCTCCCGGCATGCCCGAGCCGCTGGTGAAGCGGATCAGCGACATGATCGCGGAGGCGCTCTCGGCACCTGAAGAACAGGAGCGCATGAAGAAGATCGGCTTCCAGCCGATGGGCCTTCGGCACGACGCCTTCGCAAAGTTCTTCCTGGAAGAGCGAGCGCAGTGGAAAGAAGTCGTCGACAAGGCCGGCATCAAGCTCTCGCCTCCGTAAGCTTAAGGCAATCGTGGCAGCCATCCTCTGATGTCTCAAAGCTGATTGATATAGGAAGCGGCTCCAGCCCTTTTGGACTGGAGCCGCTTTTGTATTTCGATGGACGCAGGCGGATCAGAACAAATGCGGCCGGGCGATCATCAGCCAAAAGATCCCCAGAACAGCCGCAAAGGCGGGAAATCCGAAAGCAAACCACATCCAGAATAGCCGGTGATACGCCTGCGGAAGCGGAGCGCCCGCCTCAACAGCGCTCACGGCAAGATCGCGCATGCGCATCTGCATCCACACGACCGGAAGCCAGAACAGGCCGGTCACGATGTAAAGGATGATGGATAAAGCGATCCAGCCGTCGAAAAGCGAATAGCCCGCTTCCCAGGCCAGAAGCGTACCCGTGATCGGCTGAAGAATAACGGCGGTCGCCGTGAACAGAAAATCCGCCAGCACGACTGTCGACGCCACGCCGGCAATTTCGCGCGCATTGCCGCGCAGATGCGCCACCAGCATGAAAAAGGCAATGCCGGCGCCGGTGCCGAGCAGCACAGCCGCACCGATCACGTGGACATATTTGAGCGCCAGAAAATACATCAGCGATCATCCACAATGGCGAGCGCCACGAGATTCAGCATCATCACGGGCCAGATCTTCAGCATCGGCCCGAGCGGATCAATCCACAGCCTCGGCACAAGAATTGTCCCGATAATCGCGTAGGTCACTGAAATCAAAAGCGCAGCATACAAACCGTAACGCGTTGTCGGCCGGTAGAGGATCGCAAGGCCGATGACGATGTCAGACAGCGCCCCGGCGATCGTCGCCGCCGCGGCCATCGTCTGGCTCAAGCCACCCTCGCGGACATAGGCGGTGCCGATTTCCCATCCTGGCCCAAGCGAGATCAGTCCCGTGGCGATCCAGAACGCTCCGAACACCCCGAAGATCAGCGCCTTCAACAAGAACAGTCGCGCAAACCATCGCTCCTGGACGGATGCCGGTTCGCGCGCCATGCTGGCTTCGAGAGAACGCGCCTTGATCGATGCGGCGGATTGGAGCTGTGCGGGGTCACCAACCGCACCGAATTGCATCTCCCGCTCGGCAGTTGTGCGAAGCGCGGGCTTCCAGCCAAGCCAGGCCGCCATGTCTCCCAGGCGGTAGGCGATGTGGGCCAGTCCGTCCGGCACCGCAAAAGAGGCAGCCGGCGGCCACCGCATCCATTGCCGAAACACACCAACCAGCTCATCGAAGCGATAACGGCGGGGTCCGACCAGTTCAATCATCTGCCGTGTCGGCGCGTCCGGCTTCAGCAGCGCGATCACAACCTCGACAACATCATCAAGGAGGATGGGCTGCAGCTCGGCCGTACGGGGCATGACAGGAAGAAGCGGCAATGCCGCAAGCCCGCGCAGCAAGGCGCTCCCGCCATAGGCGCTCCGACCGATCACGACAGACGGGCGAAGGATGATCCAGTCGAGCGGCCGCTTCATCAATTCCTGCTCGCCGCGCAGCTTGGAGCGGCCGAACGGCGAGGCCTGTCGATCTGCACCCAGCGCTGAAAAGTGAATGACCCGCCGAACATTGGCTCGCGCGCAAGCCTCATACAGCGCCGCGATGCCGTGAACATGGATACCCTCGGTCGATTCCGTCGGGCTGTCCTGCAAGGTGCCGGCGCAATTGATGACGGCGTCAATCGTTTCGAGCAGCGGCTGCCATGACCCCGGATTTGTTTGGGAGATATCCATGGCAATACACGTGACGCCCGGCAGGCGGTCGGGATGTCTCGCGACGCCCGTAACCTGATGGCCATCGGCGGACAATCGCGATGCGATCGCGGACCCGATCAGCCCAGACACGCCAATGACCAATACGCGCATGCCCTGCCCTCACATTGCGTCAACACCGTTATCTTGGCCGCCTTGGCGGAATCACCCGGCTTGGTCGCAACATCCAAACACTGAATGCCGTGGTAAGTTCGCCTCCCGGTCAGCAGTCCAGCTTCCAGTCGCTGATCGACGCAACGACCACCGGCTCGCCCTCTTTCGCAATCACCACGCTGCCATCGGGTACGGCGCGCCACCGCGTGCGATCATTGTCCACCGGCTCGGACACGATCAGCAATTCCGGGCCTGACTCGCGATAATAGAGCGAGTTGGCCGCATCATTCACGGCATATTTGAATGCGTACAGGTCCTTGCCGTTTGAAAGGATGGAGGTAAAGCGAAAGGGATCGCTCACTTCATCGACCATATCCGATACAGCGAAGAGGGTCCCAGCCGTGGCCGCGATCGGATCATCCATGCCGGCGGCGAAAATCGCCAAGAACAGTGCTTCCGAATCCGTTGTGCCGGCGCGGGCCGCGTAGAGATCATTGGGGATCAGCCCCTCAATCCTGCGGCGCAGTCTCGGCCAGCCGCCGACGAAGCCGTTATGCATGAACAGCCATCCGCCGCAGGCGAACGGATGGCAATTCTGCCGTGTGATCGGCGTGCCCGTCGCCGCGCGAACATGGGCAAAGAACAGATGCGATTTGAGGTGCCGGCAGAGATAGCGCAGATTCTCATCCGACCAGGCCGGACGGGTCTCGCGATAGAGGCCGGGCTCCGGATGCTCGTCATACCAACCGAGACCAAAGCCGTCGCCGTTTGTGCTTGCCGTCGATTCGAGTGCTTCAATGCTTTGCGACACCAGCGAATGCGCTGGCTCGGTAACGTAATGACTCAGCGCGATGGTCTTCCCTCGATAAGCGATCCACCGGCACATTTTCGTCTCGATGATATTCCGTTAGATGATGCAGCTGAATGAAGCACTCAAGGGACAATAGCGGGAGCGCCCGACGCGAATCCCACTCCTGTTACGCTGGAAAACGCTCGTGTTCAACGCGCAACCTCAGCATCGCCGTTGCGGCGATGCCTACACGCCGTGCGCCTGCAACCAATGTTCCAGGACCGCCACTTGCCACAATTTTGAATTTCCCTTCGGCGTCAGGCTGGTCTCCGGGTTCTTCAACAGATGCTCGATATAGGATCGGTTGAAAACGTCACGCTCGAGCGCTTTCGGCTGATGCAGAATATCGGAGACGAAGTCGTAGAATTCGCCGCGAAGATATTTCAAGGCCGGCACCGGGAAATAGCCCTTCGACCGATTGATGATCTCGCTCGGCACAAATGGCTCCGAAGCCTTCTTCAGGATGTACTTTCCACCCTCGCCCTTGAGCTTGAGGTCGGACGGAATGCCCGCCGCCAGTTCGACCAGCTCGTGGTCGAGGAACGGCACGCGCCCTTCCAGACCCCAGGCCATCGTCATGTTGTCGACGCGCTTCACCGGGTCATCGACCAGCATGATCTCGGTGTCGAGTCTCAACACCTTGTCGACCGATGTCGTCTCGTTCGCGCGAGAGAAAAAGTCGGAGATGAATTCGCGACTATAATCGCCATTCATCCGTGACGGGTGCAGCGCTTCCGCCATTTCGGCGTGGTCGCGATCGAAGTAGATCCTCGCGTAATCCTCCGTCACATCATTGGAGTGAACGAGCTTCTGATACCAGTGATATCCGGCAAACACCTCGTCCGCACCCTGCCCGCTCTGCACGACTTTGACATGCTTGCTGACCTCGCGAGAGAGCAGATAAAAGCCGACGGCATCATGGCTCATCATCGGCTCTGACATCGCAGCAATGGTGCCGGGTAGCGCCTCAGCCGCATCCTTGGCGGTCACCTGAATACGATGATGCCGCGTGCCGAAATGACGGGCCACGAGGTCGGAATATTTGAATTCATCGCCTTCGACGCCGTTGACGGAATCGAAGCCGATCGAAAACGTGTTGATGTCGCTGTGACCCAGCGAATGAAGCATGCCAACAATCAGCGTGCTGTCGAGGCCTCCGGAAAGAAGTACGCCGGTCGGCACATCGGCAACCGTCCGCCGCTTCACCGAACGAAGAAGCGCGTCAGTGACGAGTTCGCTCCACTCATTCTCGCTCTGAACGCCAAGAGAACGCTTCCTGTCGGGCAGGCGCCAGTAGGTTTGCTCGCGACGGCGCCCATCTTTTTCGATGGTCATGGTGGTCGCGGGCGCCAGTTTGCGGATGCCCTTCAGGATCGTGTTGGGAGCTGGCACCACGGCATGCCAGCTCATGTAATGATGCAGCGCCTTGTTATCGATGCTGGTATCGACGTCACCAGCGGCAAGCAGGGCGCGCACTGTTGACGCAAAGCGAAAGTGTTTGCTGGTCTCCGAGTAATAGAGCGGCTTGATGCCCAAGCGGTCGCGCGCAAGGATCAACTTGCCCGAAGCACGCTCCCAGATCGCAAAGGCGAACATGCCGATCAGGCGATCGACGCAGCGCTCGCCCCAGGCGTGATAGGCTTTGAGAATGACTTCCGTGTCACCTTCGGAAAAGAACTGATAGCCCTGCTGCTGCAACTCGGAGCGAAGCTCACGAAAATTATAGATGCAGCCATTGAAGACGATGGCCAGCCCAAGCGTCGGATCGACCATCGGCTGCTGCGAAGCATCTGACACGTCAAGAATGGTTAGCCGGCGGTGGCCTAGCCCAGCACCGCCATGTACGAATACACCAAAATCGTCAGGCCCCCTCGCCTCCAGCGGGCCTAACATCTCCTTGATAGCTGCAGCCGACGCCGACCCCGAATAGTCCAACTCACCACAAATTCCGCACATTCCCTCAATCCTGCGTAGGCCGCCCGCAGGGAGAAAACGGGCCCGGACGCAGATCGTTCCCATATGGAACCCAATGATGCGACTGCCGTTTTTCGGCCAAGTTCAAGATAGAGCGCTTCCGGCTACTAACAATCGGGCAGAGGGACAGCACCCCTCAATACTTCTACAGCCCAGGAATGCTGATCCAGTCCTGCGGCCACTTGGCAGAAGGTGTTCAGCCACCAGTCAGACGAAAAGGCAAATTCGTCTCCGACGCATCGCGAAGTTTCCACCTCGCGAACGGAACATGCTGCGGCTGTGGGCATTCACGGACGTCTCCTTCAAGACATTATTCATGGAGGTGCCATGAATAGAGATGTCGCGAAGCCCGCGCGTAACGCGTCTGGTAAACGCCGCAGCATGAAGCGCAGCACCGCATGTCCATGCCACGCAAGATGGCTCGTAATTGGTCGGCTTTGGCGAAGCGCGAGATCGACAACATCAACAAATGCTCGCGGCCGTAATTCCGCGGTCGCGGAGGCTTGTCGTCACTCCTTCACATTTGAACTAACGGTGCTCCTTTCTGTGTCGCAAGACATCACGCCACACTGCTGAGACTCCGGCGCCAACGCCTTTATCGCTCCGAAATCTATTCTGCTTAACTTAGGATAATGAGGCGGCCCCGCCTTTCATTCTAACATCATTACTGTTGGTCGGCTGCCGCGCTCGGCGTGGCCCCGGCTGGCATTTCAGACGAGCAAAGACCTGCGGCATCGGATGAACGCGCGTCGCTCGGGATTCAGACGCCGCAGCAGGGATAGCGAGACATGAATATCAGACGACCGTGGACGGCAGAGGACGATGAGGCTCTGAAGACCCTTGCTCCAACGATGAGCCTGCAGCGAATTGCCGTGCGGTTAAAGCGTTCGAAGATTGCTGTCAGCGACCGTGCCAGGCTCTTTGGCGTCAAGTTTAAGGAACAGCAGCGTTTCGTGCCGACGGCCGCCGATCTGAAGGAATGGGGTCGCCGCAGCACCTGACGCCGGCCGGCGTTTCCGGCAGCGACGCTCATATAGCCGCAGCCTGAGAAAGCAAGAAACCAACATGGCGCTCTTGTCTTGTATCGGAGACAATGGAGGTCAAAGATGGAAACAGCACGCGATTTATATATCGATGGACTTAAAAACGCTCACGCCATGGAGCGCCAGGCTCAGGAGATGCTGGAGCGGCAGTCCGAGCGCTTGACAGATTACCCGGACCTTAGAAGACGCGTTGTCGAACATCTGGAAGAGACCAAACAACAGCTGGCCCGGCTGGAGCGCTGCCTTTCCGCAGTCGATAGCAGCCCGTCCACGATCAAGGATGTCGCGCTGTCCTTTGGTGCCAACATGGCGGCCCTGAGCCATGCGATGGCGAATGATGAAGTCCTGAAAAACACTTTCGCCAGCAACGCACTCGAAGCCTACGAGATCGCGGCCTATAAATCGCTGCTGACGCTCGCCAAACAGGCCGGCATCCAGGCGGTCGGCCTCGATCAATCGCTACAGGAAGAAGAGCGGATGGCGAAGTGGATGGACGAGCATACGCCGTCGATCACGATGGAATTCCTGCGCCTTTTCGAGAAAGAAGCGGCCTGATCTCTGCAATGAGAACGCGTGACGTGTAGCGCGTCGCCGCCGGGCTTTTCGCCTGGCGGCGGCATGCGCTCACGGCGCAGCCTTCAGCAACTTCTCTGCATTCCGAAAGAATATCTTCTCGCGGTCCGGCGCGGAGAGATTGAGCGCGTTCACTTTATCGATCGTGACGCCGATCGGGCCGAGTGGTGCATCGCTGGCAAATACCACGCGATCGCTGCCGAAAAAATCGAGGCCGCAACGGATGGCATGTTCGCCGCCGCCGAACAATGCGGTATCGGCATAAAACTCGCGCAGGTAGTCCATATGCGGACGCTTCAGCGACGGCAACACCTGCGAATAATCCTCATCCGTTGTACGTGCGCCGAGCACCTCAAGCCCCGGCCCCACCCGTCCGTCATAATACGGAATCATGCCGCCGAGATGATGGGTGACGATCCGCAGATTGGGATAGCGGTCGAACAATCCGGAAAAGACCAGCCGCACCATCGCAACCGATGTGTCGTAGGGCCAGCCAAAGCACCACCACATTTCGTAGCGTGACTTCTCCTCTGCCGGATAATCTGTCATCCCGGCAGTGCGCGCCGGATGCAGCCAGATCGGCACGCCAAGCTTTGCGACAGCGGCAAAGAACGGCTCGAATTTTTTCTGATCCAGCGGCTCGCCCTTGATGCTCGTATAGACGAGTGCGCCGCATGCGCCGAGGCTGGTGACCGCACGCTGGATCTCCTCAATCGAACCAGCGACATCGGTGAGACAGACAGCCGCGACAAAAGCCGGAAAGCGATCCGGATGCCGCCGGCAAAGCTCGGCCATTTCGTCATTGGCGATCCGACATAGCGCCATGCCGACACCAGGCTCGACAATATCCTCGATCGGCGGATTGGGCAGCGAGATCACCTGTCGATAGTCGCCCAGTTCATCCATCTCGGCGAAGCGCACATCGAGGTCGAACAGCTTTTTGATCCGGCGCAGGCGCGAGCCCATATTTTCCAGATTGGGCGCCAGCTGCGTCATGCGCTGATAGAACTGGTCCGGATAGATGTGACAATAGATGTCGATGATCTGGGCCATGGCGCTCACCTTCCTTCAGGGCCGTTCTGCATGTGCCGAAGCCGCAACTCAAGAGGCAAAACAAGGCCAGTGACTTTGCGCCACGGAACAAAATATGATTGTTAGGCTGGAAGCCGCCGATAGGCCACGACAAGAAAAGCTGGAAACGTCATGCAATCCTTCGTCTATAATGCCCTGCCAGGGCGCGTCATCTTCGGTCAGGGTACGATCACAACCCTGAAAGCCGAGATTGAGCGCGCTGGTTGCAAGCGCGCCTTGCTGGTGTCGACGCCCGAACAGGCCGCAGCACTGAACGACGTCGCGGCGTCCATTGGCCCGCTCGCCGCCGGCATTTTCGGCCAAGCGGCAATGCACACGCCGACCGATGTCACCGAACGGGCGCTGCAGGCAGCCAGGGATTGCGACGCCGATTGCACGGTGGCCTTCGGCGGCGGCTCCGCGACCGGGCTTGGCAAGGCGATCGCGCTGCGCACGGACATGACGCAGATCGCAATCCCGACCACCTATGCCGGCTCGGAGATGACACCGATCATCGGCGAGACCGAGGGCGGCAAGAAGACCACGCAGCGCACGCTGAAGGTGCTGCCGGAAGTGGTCATCTACGACGTCGATTTCACGCTGACGCTGCCGCCACGGCTGACGGTGACATCCGGCACCAATGCCATTGCCCATGCCGTGGAAGCGCTTTATGCGCAGGATCGCAATCCGGTGATCTCGATGATGGCGGAACAAGCCATCGCGTCTTTGGGACGCGCGTTGCCGGCCATCGTCGCCAACCCGCAGGATCGCGACGCCCGCGCCGATGCGCTTTACGGCGCCTGGTTGTGCGGCGTTTGCCTCGGCTCGGTCGGCATGGCCTTGCATCACAAGCTGTGCCATGTCATCGGCGGCTCGTTCAATCTGCCGCATGCCGACACACACACTGTTATTCTGCCTTATGCGATGGCGTATAACGCAAAGGCGGCGCCGGAGGCTGATCAGGCAGTGGCGCGCGCGCTTGGCGGCCGCAACGGCACGCAGGCGCTTGTCGATCTCGCAACCAAGCTCGACAGTCCGAACAGCCTGAAATCGATCGGCATGAAAGAAAGCGACATCGATCGCGCCGCCGACCTCGCCGTGCAGAATCCGTACTGGAATCCACGACCGATCGAACGCGGCCCGATCCGCGATCTCATCGCCGATGCCTGGGCCGGCAATATCGAGCGCTGGCTGTAACCGCTTGTCGGCCACAATCAGGTTCTTCCGGATATTTCGCCGCGCCAGGCTTGAGAGAAGTCGCATCCGCCTTTTGCGTGGCGAACTGATGCAGGGGATTTGATCACGGCTGCGAGCTTTGGAACGTTCCATGCGGCCCGTCGTTCGCAGGGATACGAACCGAAAGCAAACAGCCATGACGAATGTCGATAAGCTTAGAGACGATATCGACCGTGGACGCACCGGCGACAAAGTCGACGTCTCCGATCCGGCGGCGGCGCCGCTGGGCACCGACGATGAGGCGGCAGGAACGCCGGTGACATCCGCACGAACGCGACTTGCGCAATCCTCGGCGCGCTCGGCCGGCCATTCACATGCGGGACCTCGGCAGGATCGGTTTCCGCTCGGCTGGCTCGCGGTTGTTGCTGTTGCGCTTCTCACCGCTGCAGCGGCCTTCGCCGGCCGCTTGCTGCTGGGATAGCTTTAATACGGGACAAGCTATCATGAAAAAGGATGAACCGGCCGGAAAGCAAACGGGTGACGCGCTATGCCCGACCTGTTCCGGCAAGGGCCGCATGAACGGCAAGATCTGCAAGGACTGCGAGGGCACTGGCACGATCCGCGCGATTGTCGGCGACGCCTGATAATCGGGTTTCCGTTATTCAGCGATACGCCGCCGGTTTTATCTTCGTCACAACGGCCAGAATGATCGCAGCCATGCCGATGGAATAAAAGACCCAGGCAAAACCGCCGTCGCCTGCCACGATGCGGCCCAGAGCAAACATCGCCACGCCGAAGGCCGCATCGAGACCCAGATGCAGGCGAACAGGCATGATGCGGGTGATGCCGAGTTCATAATCGGTCAGAGCCGCATAGAAAATGGCGGCGGCGCCTGCTACCGCCACCAGCCATCCCGCCATACCCGACCAGCCTATAAAAAAAGATAAGGCAATCAGAAACACGCCGACGGCGTAATCGACCATTCCATGAAGCAGCGTCGGCACGAAGCGCACGGCAGAATCTCCCCGCAATAATGCAGGCCAACAACGGCCGGTCCTGATCGTTCCGAGCGATCCGGATCTCTCGTTGATCGCCGGTCGGAACTTCCTACCGGCGCGCCCTTTACACCGGAAACAACGGACGTCGTGCGCAAGATCATGGATGAGCATTGGGATTGTCTGATTATCGGCGCCGGGCCTGCGGGCCTGACCGCCGCGATTTATCTCGGGCGTTTCCTGCGCCGCGTCGCGGTTCTCCATAACGGATCGAGCCGGGCCGCGCTCATTCCCACCAGCCACAATTTTCCAGGTTTCAGTGACGGCATCAGCGGCCTCGACCTGCTGAAAGACTTGCGGCGGCAGGCGTCGATCTATGGCGCCGTCATCGAAGAAGGCGACGTGAAGGAAATCCGCCAGCAGGACGGAGCATTTTCGGCCGTGACATCTTCAAGTGTCGTGACGGCACGCCGTCTAATCCTCGCAACCGGCATTCTCGATTCAAATCCGGAAATTGCGGGCCTGCGCGGGTCCGTCTTCGATGGCCAGGTTCGCTATTGTCCGATCTGCGATGGCTATGAGGCGATGGACAAAACCATCGCCGTGCTCGGTCCGATACGGAGCGCCATGCGCAAGGCGCTCTTTCTGCGGACCTATTCATCGCATGTCGCGGTTGTGACGCCGGACACGCCGACAGCTGAGCAGCAAACGGCGCTCGGTGATGCGGGCATCGCGCTTCATTGCGGTCACGTTGCCGACATTCATCGTGGCAAGGCGCTGACGATCACGCTGGCGGGCGGGCGACCCATGTCATTTGACACGCTATATCCGGCGATGGGTTGCAACATTCGCGCGAGGCTCGCGACGGATCTTGGCGCAGACACCGATGAGTCCGGCGCACTCAAGGTCGATGCCCATCAACAGACGAGCGTTAAAGGCCTCTACGCGGTCGGCGATGTCGTGTCCTGCCTCGACCAGATGTCGGTCGGCATCGGCCACGCCGCCATCGCCGCTACAGCCGTTCATAACGAGCTGCCGGCGCGGTTTCGGTGACTTCGAACGGCTGGCAGCTCAGTGCGGTTTTCGAGCGGAACGAGCTCTTCGCCGCGCTGTTCACGTGCATCGGCTGCCCTTCGACATCTCGCCCGCGGCCACCACGCATCAGGATCATCATCGTGCCGCAACATCAGGATCTCGCTCCCCTTCTGAGACGCAATATCGGCTCGCTCCGCCGGCACAAACAGGAACAGGAGGCCAAGACGTCGATCCACGAGAGGCTGGCGCAAGGCGCGACCGACCTGATCGGCAGCGTCGGATCGGTTTACCTGCATATGCTGTTTGTCGGCCTCTGGATCGTCGCCAATCTTGGCTGGATACCATCGCTCAAACCGTCGGACCCGACCTTCGTCGTACTTGCGATGATTGCCTCGGTGGAAGCGCTATTTCTTGCGATCTTTATCCTCATCACCCAAAACCGCATGGCCGGAATCAACGATCAGCAGGACGATCTCAATCTCCAGATCAATCTGCTCGCGGAACATGAGATCACGAAGATCCTGACCATCGTGTCAGAGATGGCTGGCAAGCTCGGCGTCGAAAAGCCGGACAACGACGAGATCAGCGAGTTGCAGCGAGAGGTGAAACCGGAAGCGGTGCTGCAGGAGATCGACAAATCGCAATAGGACGCCGAGTGGCCGTCAGCCCGCCGCGTGCTCACTCGCCGCGTAGATATCGTCGATCAGCGCGGCAACCTCGATCAATCGCTCACATTGCGGATCATAGTGTGAGCCGGCGGCGAGCCGCTTTGCCCAATCCTGCGCCGCGCGCCCTCCCCACGCATCGGGCGGCAATGAGAGCGTCTCGCTGTGATTGCCTTGATGATAGGCGGCCGTAAAATCGTAGAAAGAGCCATCGACATTGCGTAGCTCGGCACCACCCTCTGTACCGTGAAAGCGCGCCTCGATGATGGCATCGCGTCCCGCCTGCAACCGCCAGGAACAGGTCAACCGCACGACGGCGCCGGACTTGAGATGCAATGTGGCAACCGCGTAATCCTCCACCGTCTTGCTGCCAGCCGCAAGCGGCCTGCCGCCGCTGAAGATTTTGCTTTCCACCTTGTTCACTTGAGGAAAGTCGATGCACCACAGCGCAAGATCAGCAAGATGCACGCCGAGATCGGTCACGCAGCCCCCGCCGGAACGGGCCTTGTCGTAGAACCAGTCCTTGTCCGGCCCATAGGCGTTGTGAAAGACAAGATCCGCCGCGAAGATCGTGCCGAGTTGTCCCTCCTCGATCAATTGCTTGATCTTGCGCATGCCATCGGTGAAGCGATAGGACAGATCCACCGCCAGCAGCCGGTCGGCCTTGCGCGCCGCATCCACCACATCTTCCACCTCACGCCGCGTGCGGCCGAGCGGCTTCTGGCAAAAGACAGCGAGCCCTCGCTGCAGCGCGCGAATGGACTGCTCCGCATGCAGCGCGCTCGGCGTTGCGATTACGACGCCGTCGAGATCGCAGGCCAGCAATTCCTCAAAGGACGCTACCGTCTGCGCCGCCGGCGCGAGCTGGCCGGCATCGCTTCGCATCTGGTCCGCGGGGTCGGCAATCGCCGCCGCCTCGACGTCGCCTGCTTCGATGATGGCATTCATGCGATGCCGACCGATCCAGCCGACACCGAGAAAGCCGATGCGCGGACGACGAATAGCCTTAATACGTGTGCGGGTGGCTTCAATCTGGCTCATGGATACACCACCAAGGCCTTGAGAAATCCGTCGGGCCGATCGCGCGTCATGTTCAACGCGTCGTCCAGCCGCTCCAAAGGCAAGTGATGCGTGAAGAGCGGCACAGGATCGATCCGGCCGGCCATGACAGCATCGATGGCGTCGCGCACACCCTGTGCATACACCGCAGGATCGCGCTCATGGGCGCTGACGACGTCGAGGCCGCGCCAGTTCCAGAGCTGCATATTCACCTGCCGCGGTCCATCCTGATGATAGCCGGCGATGACAAGCCGGCCACGCTCGCGCGTCAGTTCCGCCGCGAGATCGAGCGGCCATTGCTTGCCGACGGCTTCGATCACGCAATCGCAGAATTGGCCGTCCGTCAGGCCACGCACCTCCTCGATGATCCGCCAATGATCGTCCATCGCAATACAGGCGTCGGCGCCGGCGCGTCTGGCCATATCCAGCGAGAAGGACCGCCGCGAAATGGCGATGACCCGCGCACCCGCCGCATGCGCCAGTTGCGTCAGCAGCGTGCCGAGAAAGCCGATGCCGATGATCGCCACTGTTTGTCCGGCGCGTATCTCGCAGCGCCTGAAAATATTCATCGCACAGCCGAGCGGCTCACCGGGAAACGGCATGCCGTCGAGTGCGGCCGGAAGTTTCACGACATTGTCCTGTTCGGCGAGATCATGCGTCGCATAGGAATGCTGGGAGAGAAGCGCGACGCGATCGCCCGGTTGGAACGCCGTTACGTCCGAGCCGACCTCCTCCACATGCCCCCAGCCCTCATGGCCGAGGCCACCCGGCTCGGTCGGAAATTGCATCCAGTCCGGCCCCGACCATGGCACCAGGTTGGACGCGCAGACGCCGCAGCCTTCCAGCCGCACCCTCACCTGATCGGGACCGGGCTGTGGCAGCGACTGTGACCGGATTGCGATGCGGCCGGGCGCTGTTACGACAGCAGCGCTCATCGTCGCGGGCTTTGCTTGTATCATTCCATGCATAGCAACACTTTCGTCTGAACGGTGTGGGCTGGCGGTCAGCCGTTGCCAGAATCACGCGGGCGATGCTGCGATATCGGAGAGATTTCCGCGGCCTTTGCCGGCGCGCAGCTTGCGAGCCGCCGGTGCGGCGGGCGGCCGACCGAGGCTGATGTAATGCAGACCGCAACGCGTCACCGCCTCGCCGTCGAAGATATTGCGATAATCAATGATGCCATCGCCGCGCATCAGCGAGGACATACGCTTGAGATCAAGCGTTGCATATTCCTCCCATTCGGTGAGGATCACGACCAGGTCCGCATCTTTTGCCGCCTCATAGGCGCTCGCATGCCAGATCACATCCTTGAGATGGCGCTCTGCGGTGGACCGCGCCTGAGGATCGTGAACGGCAACACGAATACCCGCCTTCACCAGCAGCGGGATGATGGTCAGCGCGGCCGCCTCGCGAATGTCATCGGTATTGGCTTTGAAGGCGGCGCCGAGCACCGCCACCCTTGGTGCAGCTGGGCCTTTGCAGCGCTGCGCCAACGCGCTCAAGATTCGCTCGGCGAGATGCCGCTTGCGATCCTCGTTACGCGCGATCAAAGTCTCGACAAGGCTCTGCGTCGCGCCAAAACGGCGACCGATCGCGGCAAAGGCGCGGGTATCCTTGGGAAAGCAGGAGCCGCCAAAGCCTGGACCGACTGCGAGGAAAGCGGGACCGATCCGCTTATCAAGGCCAATGCCCCGCGCCACCGCCGACACATCGCCGCCAGTGGCTTCGCAGAGATTGGCAACCTCATTGATGAAGCCGATCTTCAATGCCAGAAAGGCATTGGCGGCATACTTGATGAGCTCTGCATTTTCCGTCGTCGTCTGGACATAAGGAATATTTTTCTGCACGAGCGGCGCATAGAGCGCGGCCAGCATTTGCGCGGAAAGCTTGTCATCGACACCGACGATAATGCGGTCGGTATTCATGAAGTCGGAGATGGCCGACCCTTCCCGGAGAAATTCGGGATTGGACGCAACGGCGACGGACTCGCCGCGCTCCGCTTCCATCACCGCCCTGATGCGGCGCGCCGTTCCCGCCACCACTGTCGACTTGATGACGACCACAGCACCCGGCTTGACAAATCGGGCGATATCGCGCGCTGCCTGCTCGACGAAAGACAGATCGATACTGCCATTGTCCATCGACGGCGTACCGACAGCGATGATGACGATATCGGCCATCGAGACCGACGCTTCCACATCGCTTGAAAAGGAAAGACGTCGCCTGTTCTGATTATTGGCGATGAGGCCAGCCAGACCCTGCTCATAAATCGGAAGATGGCCGCGCGCGATCGAGTCAATCCTGTCCGTGTCGATATCGCAGCAGCAAACGTCGTGACCTAATTCCGCAAGGCATGTGCCTGTTGTCAGTCCAACATATCCCGCTCCGATCATGACGATCCTCATCGATCAGCCCTTCCTGTTGAACCGGCTCCTGCACAGCCGAACAGCGCGCCCATCAGAACGTTCCGGAAGAAGTCAAAGAAGCTGAAGATGAAGAAGAAGAAGCTGCGCGATTGAAAACACAGCACAATTCAGTGGAAGGTAAGCGGCGCCCTCAGGTTCGGCCGGATGATGATGTCATTGATGAAGATGTCATTCATGAAGGAACTTCCGGTCGGGCGTGACGTTCGGCCCGCAGAGCAACCCCCTTCTGCGGGAGCGAATATGTCCAAAATCCTTGTCACCGGCGGATGCGGCTTCATTGGCAAAGCGGTGACGACCGAGCTTTTGCAGCATGGCTATCAGGTGCGAATTATCGATGCGCTGATCGATCAGGTTCATGCCGGCGTCGATATTGATATTCCGGATGGTGTCGAATTCTGCCAGGCCGATCTCCGTGATCAGTCGTCTGTCGCCACCGCAGTGGCGGATATCGAGGGCGTCATTCATCTCGCCGCCGAAGTCGGCGTTGGCCAGTCGATGTATGAGATTGCGCGTTATGTCGGCGGCAATGATCTCGGCACTGCCGTCCTGCTGGAAGCCTGCATGGAGCGGCCGATCAAGAAGATCGTCGTTGCCTCATCCATGAGCGTGTATGGTGAAGGGCTTTACACGACAGCGAAAGGCGAAAGGCTCGGCTTCATCAGGCGTAACAGTAAGGATGTTCGAAAGGGTCAATGGGACCCGATCGCACCCGATGGCGGCACGCTGACGCCGCACGCCACCGATGAGGACAAGCCGGTGGACCTCGCGTCCATATACGCCTTGACGAAATATGTGCAGGAACGAGAGGTCCTGATTTTCGGCGAGACCTACGGCATCGATGCCGTCGCCTTGCGTCTCTTCAATGTCTTCGGTGTCGGCCAGGCGCTGTCAAACCCCTATACCGGCGTACTCGCCAACTTCGCGTCGCGGCTCGCCAACAATCAACCGCCGATGATCTTCGAAGATGGCAGACAGCGCCGCGATTTCGTGCATGTGAGCGATGTGGCACGGGCTTTCCGCCTCGCACTGGAACAGCGGAAAGCCTCCGGCCATGTCATCAATATCGGCAGCGGCCAGTCCTACACGATTGCACAGGTCGCCGAATTGCTGGCTGAGGTGATGGGCGTCCCGCACATCAAGCCCGAAATCATGCATAAGGCGCGCGCCGGCGATATCCGCAATTGCTTTGCAGATATCAGCAAGGCGCAGCAGCTTCTCGATTTCACGCCGCGCCACCGGCTTGAAGATTCGCTGCAACCCTTCGCGCAATGGGTGCGGAGCGTCCAGGCGATCGATCGCGGCGCTGAAATGCGCCGCCATCTCGAAGAGCGGGGTCTGGTCGCATGAGGACGCCCGACCTGAAAGCATTGGCGCCCAGCACCAGTGATCGCCAGTTTGGCTTCGTCGAGTGGTTTCGCCCCGGCGAGTATGAGCGAACCGAGGACATTCTCCCCGGGTTGCTGGCGTCCGGCGCCAGCTATCTGCGCACCCATCTCTCCTGGGCTGAATATCTCGCGCCCGGAGGCGAAGACTGGTTCGACTGGCTGATCCCGCGGCTTGGCGCGAATATCGATCTTCTCCCCTGCATTCATTACACGCCGCCATCGATGTCGCGCACCGGTCGCTCATCGGGCGCGCCCTTCGATCTCAAATCCTACGCCGATTTTGTCGACCATGTACTGACCCGCTACGGCAAGCACTTTAAGCACATCGAGTTGTGGAACGAACCCAACAACCTGCTCGATTGGGACTGGCGGGAGGATCCCGAATTCAATCTCTTCTGCGAGATGGTCGGCGGCGCCGCTTATTGGGCGCAGCATCGCGGCTTTCGTCCCGTGCTTGGCGGTCCATCGCCATTCGATCCGTTCTGGCTGAATCTGATGGGCGAGCGTGGCTTGCTTAATGTTGTCGATGCCGTCGGCTTTCACGGCTTTCCCGGCACATGGGACAGCGAGGAAGGAACATGGGGCGGCTGGGACATGCATCTTGGCGAGATGCGCAACATCATCGACCGCTTCAACCGCAAGGCCGAGGTCTGGATCACCGAAACCGGCTATTCGACCTGGCGCAATGACGAGACCCAGCAGGTCCGCCGCTTTTCCCGGGCGCATGAAGCGCCGGCGGATCGGCTTTATTGGTATTCATGGCGCGACGTGCCGCCCGACGTCGCAGTGCAGGAGGGATTGTGGTTCGATCCGCGCCATTATCATCTCGGCGCCGTCAACCACCACAACCAGCCGAAACTTCTCGCGCGGCTTCTCATGGAAGGCGGCATGGAGCGGCTGAAGACCATCAGCCGTCTCGCCGCCCCCAATGTGGCGAGCGGCGCGGCGCCGATCGTCATCACCGGCGGCAGCGGTTTTATCGGCTCCAACCTTGCCGACAGCTTCCTTCAGGATGGTGAAGACGTTGTCATTCTCGACAATCTCGGCCGGCCAGGTGTCGACGAGAATCTGCAATGGCTGAAAGAACGTCATGGCGACAGGGTTCATCCGGTCCTTGCCGATGTCACGGATGCCCTCGGCATCGAGCCGGCTTTCGCTGATGCCAAAGCGGTCTTTCATCTGGCCGCGCAAACGGCTGTGACCACCAGTCTCGCGCGGCCGCTGGATGATTTCGAATCGAATGCGCGCGGCACCATCAACGTGCTGGAAGCCGTGCGAAAAGCCGGCGGCACAGCGCCCGTCATCTTCGCCAGCACCAACAAGGTCTATGGCGCGCTGAGCGATCTGGGCATGGCGGAAACAGAAGACCGCTATGTTCCGACCGATGACGCCATCCGCAGCCGCGGCATCGACGAAGCAAGACCGCTTGATTTCTGCACGCCCTATGGCTGCTCGAAAGGCGTCGCCGATCAATATGTCCTCGATTACGCAAAGTCCTACGGCATTCCGACCGCCGTCTTGCGCATGAGTTGCATTTATGGCCCGCGCCAGTTCGGCACCGAGGATCAGGGCTGGGTCGCGCATTTTCTCATTCGCGCGCTCGGCGGTGAGCCGATCTCCATCTACGGCAATGGCAAACAGGTGCGTGACATTCTGCATGTCCACGACGCCGTCGCTGCATACCGCGCCCTCCTCACCGCGATGAATCGGGTGAAAGGGCGGGTGTTCAACCTCGGTGGCGGTCCTCGCAATGCGGTCAGCGTGTTGAGCGTGCTGCGGGAAATAGAGAAGATCACAAGACGGCCGCTCGACGTTACCTTTTCGGACTGGCGCGCCGGCGATCAATTCTTTTTCGTGGCCGATACCGGCAAACTTGAGCGCGAACTTGGCTGGCAGGCCGGCGTAGACTGGAGGCCCGGCCTGCGGCATCTCGCGGAGTGGCTGCTGGAGAACCGCTTTGGCGGCAAGAGCATGCCTGCGCCGCCACGCAAGAGGATGCGCGCATGACGTCACGCCCCACCCGGAGCAGCGGCAAGGCAAGACGGGTGCTGATGACGCTCGATAGCGTCGGCGGCGTGTGGCGTTACGCCATGGACCTGGCGGCCAGCCTCAAACAATTCGACACGCAGGTGGTTTTTGTCGGCCTGGGTCCGACGCCATCGGCAGAGCAACAGCGCGAGGCTGAAGGCCGCGGCAAACTCGTCTGGCTGGATGCGTCGCTCGACTGGATGGTGGAGGATGAGGGTGCGTTGACCCATGTGCCTGATTTGCTCGGCGACCTTGCCGATCATGAGCAGGTCGATCTCCTGCATCTCAATCTTCCATCGCAGGCCGCCGGCCTGCGATGCGCCGAGCCGGTTCTGGTCGTCTCGCATTCCTGCGTCGTAAGCTGGTTTGATGTCGTGCGCGGGCAGGATGTTCCACCGGAATGGCGCTGGCAGAAGCGATTGAATCGCCAAGGCTTGCGACGCGCCGATGTCGTGGTCGCGCCGAGCCGTAGTCATGCCGACCTTCTGAACAGCGTGTATCGCGGGATCAAGCCTGTTGATGTCGTTCACAATGGCAGCGGCGCGCCGGCAGACGCAAGCAATAAAGAGGATTTCGTCATCGCCGCAGGACGCTGGTGGGACGATGGCAAGAACGGCGCTGTGCTCGACGCTGCTGCCGCCATGACCGATTGGCCTGTGGTGATGGCGGGAGCGACCGAAGGTCCGAATGGCCAGCATCTGGACTTGAAACACGGTATCGGTCGTGGCGCGCTTTCGCATGAGGCGACGATGCGCTTGATGCAGCGCGCGGCCATCGCGGTCTCCCCTTCGCTCTATGAGCCATTCGGCCTCGTGCCGCTGGAAGCCGCTCACCAAGGCGCGGCGCTGGTCCTTGCTGACATCCCGACCTATCGCGAGCTTTGGGATGGTGCCGCGTTGTTTGCCGATCCGCGCGATCCGGCTGCCCTTTCAGCGCAGATCAACCTGTTGGCGCGGCATCCCGAAGAGCGCCGGGACTATGCGCAGCGCGCGCTCCTTCGCTCCCGGCTATTCACGCTGAGCGCGCAGGCCAAGGCCATGAATGACAAATATGATGGCCTGCTCGGCCGCTCGCGTTCTCTTTCAGCGGCGTAACCTCACATGAAATTCGTATTCTACACGCACTCCCTGACCTCGGACTGGAATCACGGCAACGCGCATTTCCTGCGCGGCGTCATGCGCGATCTGGTCCGGCGCGGTCACCAGGCCTTGGCTCTGGAGCCGGAGAATTCCTGGAGCCGCGAAAATCTGTTGCGGGACGCCGGCCCAAGCGCGATCGAGGATTTCCGCACCACCTTTCCCACATTACGCGGCCAGATCTACGCAGAGGGTTTCGATCACGAGGCCGCGCTCGCCGATGCCGATGTCGTCATCGTGCATGAATGGAGCGATCCTGCGCTCGTCGAGACGATCGGCCGGATCAGGCAGAATGGCGGCCGCTTCACTCTCCTTTTCCACGACACGCATCATCGCGCCATTTCCTCTCGCGATGATCTCGCCAGCCTCGCGCTTGAGGCTTACGATGGCGTTCTGGCGTTTGGTGAGACGCTGCGCGAGCGATATCTTCGTGACGGTTGGGGCCGCAGCGTCTTCACCTGGCACGAGGCGGCCGACGACCTTCTATTCCAGCCGATGCCGGACATCGAGCAGACCGGCGATCTCATCTGGGTCGGCAACTGGGGTGATGATGAACGCTCCGCCGAGTTGGTCGAATTTCTTCTGCAACCCGCACAAGCCCTGCATCTGAAGACGATGGTGCGTGGCGTGCGATATCCCGATCACGCCATCGCGGCCTTGCGTGATGCCGACATCGACTACGGCGGCTGGATCGCCAATGCAGAGGTGCCGCGCACCTTTGCGCGCCATCGCGTGACGATGCATGTGCCGCGCCGTCCTTATGTGGAAAGTCTGCCGGGCATACCGACCATTCGTGTGTTCGAAGCGCTGGCGGCTGGCATTCCGCTGGTGTCCGCGCCCTGGGATGATGCGGAAGGGTTGTTTCGGCCGGGCGAGGATTTTCTGTTCGCCAGAAATGGTGAGGAGATGACGGCGCATCTGCGACAGATCCTCGCCGATCCGGCGCTCGCCGATGCGCTCGTGGCCTCAGGCCTCGAAACAATCCGCACGCGCCACACCTGCCGCCATCGTGTCGATGAATTGCTCGCGATCCTCAGCGCGCATGGCACAAGCCAGGTGAAGACAAAGCTCACATTTGCGGAGGCCGCAGAATGAAGATTGCTTTCTATGGCTCAAGCCTTCTCTCGGCTTACTGGAACGGCGCGGCAACCTACTATCGTGGTCTCCTCAGAGCACTCGCCGAACGCGGCTATGACATCACCTTCTATGAGCCTGATGTGTATGACCGCCAGAAGCACCGGGACATCGACATGCCGTCCTGGTGCCGGGTCGTTGTCTATGACGGAACGGTCGGAGCGCTGAACAATGTCGCTGCGGAAGCCGCGCGGGCGGATGTGGTGGTCAAGACCAGCGGCGTCGGATTTGAAGACGATTTGCTGCTGTCGGAGGTATTGAAGGCGTCGCGGCCGAATGCGCTCCGGGTGTTCTGGGATGTCGACGCACCTGCGACGCTCGCATCGCTGCAGGCGGAGCCCGATCATCCGCTGAGACATGCTCTGGCCCACATCGATATGGTGCTGACCTATGGCGGCGGCGATCCCGTGATCAAACGCTATCGGGCGATGGGCGCGCGGGATTGCATTCCGATTTACAATGCGCTTGATCCCTCGACCCATCACCCTGTCGAACCCGATCCGCGCTTCGCCGCTGATCTCGGCTTCCTCGGCAACCGCTTGCCCGACCGCGAAGCGCGCGTCGAACATTTCTTCCTTGAGCCTGCGGCGCAGCTGCCGGATCGCAAATTTCTGTTCGGCGGCTCCGGCTGGAATGACAAGCCGATGGCGCCAAATATCAATTATGTCGGCCATGTCTCGACGCGCGATCACAACGCCTTCAACGTCACGCCGCGGGCCGTTCTCAATATCTCCCGCGACAGCATGGCCGACAACGGCTTTTCGCCGGCGACGCGCGTATTCGAAGCCGCGGGAGCCGGCGCCTGCCTCATCACCGATTACTGGCAAGGGATCGAGCTTTTCCTGAAGCCGGGACAGGAAGTGTTGGTGGCGCGCGATGGCCAGGATGTCCGCGACATCATGGCAAGTCTGACGGATGATGAGGCCAAACGTATCGGTGAAGCGGCGCTCCGTCGCGTCCGCTCCGATCACACCTATGCCGATCGGGCGATTACCGTCGACAAGCTCTTCCGCACGCACGCCGCCGCGCAGCTGGAGCACGCGCTATGAGCGGTTCGCGCAATATCGTTATTATCGGACTTTCGTTGTCCTCCTCGTGGGGCAACGGCCATGCCACCACCTTTCGCTCGCTGATCGGCGGCCTCGCCGTGCAGGGGCACAAAGTGTGCTTCCTTGAAAAGGACGTGCCCTGGTATGCAAGCCAGCGCGATCTGGAGGATCCGGATTTCTGCGAGCTGTTCTATTACCAGAACAATGCTGATTTACTTGCGACCCATGCGGCGCGCATCCGCGCGGCGGACGCAGTGATTATCGGCTCCTACGTCAATGACGGTGTGCAACTCATCGATGAGCTGGCGGCGCTCGATCCGCGGCGCCTGAGTTTCTACGACATCGACACACCGGTAACGCTCGCCAAGCTCGACCGAGGCGACGAGGAATATCTGGCGCGGCGGCAAATGCCGGTCTTCGACACCTATTTTTCCTTCTCCGGCGGTGAGGTGCTGCGCCAACTGGAGCAGCAATATGGCGTCCGCGATGCCAGAGCGCTGTATTGCTCGGTCGACACCAATATCTATCGCAACACTGGTGAGGCCTGCCGCTGGGACCTTGGCTATCTCGGCACCTACAGCCCCGACAGGCAACCGACACTGGAGCGATTGCTGATCGAACCTGCGCGCCGCTTGCCACAGATGCGCTTCGTCGTCGCCGGCCCGCAATATCCTGCCGATATCGACTGGCCGGACAATGTCGAACGCATCGACCATCTGCCGCCCGCGCAGCATGCGTCATTCTACAGCCGCCAGCGCTTCACGCTGAACGTCACTCGCGCGGACATGATTGCCGCCGGCTGGTCGCCGAGCGTTCGGCTGTTCGAAGCAGCGGCCTGCGCGACGCCTGTCATCAGCGACGACTGGCGCGGTCTGCAGGACTTGCTGCCGGATCGTGAGGCCATCCTGATCGCGCAAGACACCGGCGATGTTGTCGGGATTCTTGAAAATCTGTCAGCGGGGGAGCGCGGCCGCATCGGCGAGGCGGCGCGGCATCGCATCGTCAATGACCATAATGGTGTGGCGCGCGCCAATGAGCTGCTTGCTGCGCTCGAAAGCTCGCCTGCTGTTACCAGTCAAGCGGCGGATAACAAGCAAACAATGGTTGCCTAACCCGGGAAAGTCTATGCTCGATAAAACAATGACTGCAAACAAAACCGCACTGGTCTGCGGCGGCGCCGGCTTCCTTGGATCGCATCTCTGCGATGTGCTGCTCTCCAGCGGAGCGCGGGTGGTATGCGTCGACAGTTTCCTCACCGGAAGCGAAGACAATATCCGACCGCTTGAAAACCATCCGAACTTCCGGCTGATCACCCGCGACATCTGCGATCTCGAAACGGTCGATGAGCCGATCGACCAGATCTACAATCTCGCTTGCGCCGCCTCGCCGCCGCAATATCAGGCCGATCCCATCCACACGATGATGACCTGCGTCACCGGCACCGCAAATCTCTTGCATCTGGCTGAGGCGCACAAGGCGACCTTCCTGCAGGCTTCCACCAGCGAAGTCTACGGCGATCCGACCGAGCATCCGCAGCGCGAGGATTATCGTGGCAACGTCAATTGCACCGGCCCCCGCGCCTGCTATGACGAAGGCAAGCGGGCGGCGGAAGCGCTGTGTTTTGACATGCTGCGAGCATCAAAAGTCGATGCGCGCGTCGTTCGGATCTTCAATACTTATGGTCCGCGGATGCAGCCGAGCGATGGCCGCATCATCTCCAATCTGATCACGCAGGCGCTCTCGAACGAACCGCTGACGATTTACGGCAGCGGTCGGCAGACGCGGTCCTTCTGCTATGTCAGCGATCTGGTCGACGGGCTCGTTGCCATGATGAATGTTTCGCCGAACCCGAACGCACCGATCAATCTCGGCAATCCGTCCGAATTCACGATCTCCGAACTTGCCGACATGGTGCTGGCGATGGTGCCGACCCGCTCCGAAATAATCTTCAGACCGCTGCCGAAGGATGATCCCCAGCGGCGAAAGCCCGATATTTCCCGCGCCCGATTGCTGCTTGATTGGACGCCGCAAATACCGCTGGCGCAAGGCCTGCGACAGACCGTCGACTGGTTCGCGGATGTGCTGCGCGCGGACGGCGATGCGTTCTCAGAAGGGTCGCAAGCCGACGCGCGCCCTGCCCGCGGAATGGTGGGAGCGTGACGCATGGATGCACGCACCGACGACAAGGATGATCTGAAGCGGCGGATCGCGAGCCTCGGGCCCTGGTTTCACAACCTGCAGATTGACGGCGTCGAGACTGCGCCGGAGCATTTTCTGGGCGATTACCCGTCCTTCAAATGGGCCGGCTTCAAACATGTTATTCCCGATGATCTGCACGGCAGAAGCGTTCTCGACATCGGCTGCAACGCCGGCTTCTATTCGCTGGAAATGAAGCGGCGCAATGCCGGCCGCGTTATCGGCATCGATTCAGATCCTCGCTATCTGGCCCAAGCGCGTTTTGCGGCCGAGCGATCCGGGCTCGACATCGAATTTCTCCAAATGTCAGCTTACGACGTCGCTGCGCTGAAAGAACAATTCGATCTCGTGATCTTCATGGGCGTCTTTTATCATTTGCGGCACCCGCTGCTGGCGCTCGACCTGATCTACGAGCACGTCGCCGGCGATCTCATGCTTTTTCAGTCCCTGCAACGCGGCGACGCGCGCACCGCCCGGTTCGATGAGAATTACGATTTTTCCGAATGGGCGATGTTCGACCGGCCCGATTACCCGAAAATGGTCTTCGTGGAAGAACGCTATGCCGGCGATCCGACCAACTGGTTCATCCCGAACACATCGGGCATGGAAGCGATGTTACGGTCGTCGGGATTTGTGATCGAAGCGCAGCCGGAGCGGGAGGTTTATCTCTGCCGGCGCGGCGAACGGCCTTCCATGGTCGAGGCCCCGCCGCGAATTATGAGCTGAGGTTGCGGTCGTCCGCAACGGTCGAAGGAAAGTGGTGGGCGATCACGGGCTCGAACCGTGGACCTAGAGATTAAGAGTCCCTTGCTCTACCAACTGAGCTAATCGCCCTACACACTGTTTCGCCCTGGATGGCCGTGTTGGACCGGCCGGCGAAAGCGGTGTCCGTTTAGCAAAGCGCCGGGGTGGTGTCTAGCTATGTCGCCGCAGGTTTTGCGATGTCCACCGCCAGAGCGATTTGGGGACTTGCCCCCAGGTCAACGCCTAGAAAAAAGGGCTCTCAAAGCAAGGAAACTGAAGCCCCCAACCACGACCGTTCCTCGCCGCCCTCATCGGCCGGTGATCGGGGCTTTTTCGTCGGGGTCAGGGCGCTGGTGCAATTCCCGGGTCTTCTGATCGCGGAAACGGTTCATTTCCGGGCTCCGGCGCTTTCGCCAGACCGACAGGCCATAGGCGAGACCGGCGCCGAGCAGGACCACCGCCCCCACATTGATGATCACCCACATCCAACCGCCAGCTTCGCCTTCCATCTCGCACTCCTCTCGCGTTCCGCCTTGTGAGGCACGGAACCCAACGCGCGAATGCCCCGATCGATCCGCGCCAACCGGGTGGCAGGAGGTCTCAGGGGAGATGTCGGGAGGTGCAGAAAAAGAAAGGCCGCCGGGCGGGGGGTCCCGGCGGCCTCCTGCGTAAACGGCGATCGGGGGGCTGGGGCTTGAGTGATCGCCGCTACGAAACTTTTATCGCCAGTCGCGTCCGCGCCCCATTCCGTGGGGGCGCATCACCTGCCGACTGAGAACATGGAGACGACGCTTCTGCGCATCGTCGAGACTTTGATACAGCGGGGCCGACGCATCGGCCAGACGCTTCAGTGACGCACTGCGTTTGGCCAGATCGTCCGACACATCGCGAAGACGCTGGATCGGATCGCGCTTCTCATTGGCTTCCTTGCGCTCGCGGCGCTGCGCCATGGCGTCCGCGCGCTCCTTGGCAAGATCGCGCAAGGCGGCTTCAACCGGCGGCCAGTTCTTCTCCTGGTCCGGCGTCAACTTCAAGCCGGCATGGATTGCGGCAATGCGCGCATCGGTAAAGGCGGCGCGGTCTTCCGCGGAAAGCTTCTTGTGGCGGTGATGGCGTTCGCGGCGGTCCGGACGACCGGCTTTCTGCTCGCCGACATTCTGCTGATTGCGAACGCCGTCTGCGGCGGGCGCGGGCTGCGCGAGCGCAGCTGTCGGCAGCGCGATCGAAGCAGCGACCAGAGCGACAGACAATTTACGGAGCATCATGACACTCGCCTCGAAGATACCGGCAATCCCGCCGGTCTCTCAAAGCTAGTATCGAACGTCCGATTGACAACTTAATTATTGGACATGTTTGGCGAGGCCGGTGCGCCTCGCACTGCCTTTTTCCGGCCATGATGTGCGACGGCAGAGCCCGTTGGCGCCCTGCCCCGCCGATTGCATGAGCCGCTACATTGAGCGGCTCATGTCGTCCGCGACTTTATTCAAAACGCGCGGCGAGGCTGGCAAAGCCCATCGAACGGGCCAGTTGCAGCGCTTCGCGCTTCTGCCCGTCATCCAGCGACTTCACCAGCGGCCGCGCCGCCGCGACCAGGCGGCCCATCGAACCGGCCTGCGAGGCATATGCGCCCACGCGATTGCGAACGCGGCTCACGACGCCGGCGTCTTCCGGGTCTGCGCTCTGCTCGCGCACCATGGCCCGGAGCGCAGCTTCGACGCGCGGCCAATGTTTGTGCTGTTCCGGCGTCAGACGAAGCGCCACCTTGAAACGAGAAATTCCGCTTTCGACTTCCGGGTTGGACTGGGCGTTGGCTTCGACGCCACCCAGAAATACGACCGCGAACAGGCCGGCGATCAACGCCTTCCGCATCATTTATCTCCAGCTTTGATGATTAGTTGCAGATGCGAATAAACGATCGGGCCGCCGCAAACAACCCGAAGCGGCAAAGGTTCTGAGCAGCAACGATCAAGAAATCTTTCAAAAGCCAACAAACATGCTGGTTAACTGCATGTGCGGCGAATGCACGACAGCATGTGGCGGAATGAAGTCTGAAATGCAGATGAATGAAAGCGATCGATTAAAATTCATCATGAACCAGAAGCATCGAGCTTCTGGTTCATGATTTTCAGCGTCGAATCATTGCGCCGAATGCTGCGCGTGCGTGCGCACGCCGCGCGCGGTGAGCTTGTTCAAGGCGCCCAGATAAGCCTTCGCCGAGGCGACCAGCGTATCGGGATCAGCGCCGCGCGAGGTGACGGAATAATCACCCTTGGCCAGCCGCACCGACACTTCCGCCTGCGCGTCGGTGCCCTCGGTCACGGCATGGACCTGATACAATTCCAGCACCGCATCATGCGGCACGATCGCCTTGATGGCATTGAAGATCGCATCGACGGGGCCATTGCCGGCGGATTGCACGGTCTGGTGACGGCCATCGATATCCAGCTCCAGCGTCGCCGATTGCGGGCCGCGCGTGCCGGCAATCACCGTCAGCGACGTCAACTTGATGCGGTCCTGCGCGGTGGCGATTTCCTCGTCCACCAGCGCTTCGATGTCCTCATCATAGATGTGCTTCTTGCGATCGGCCAAAGCCTTGAACCGCACGAAGGCATCTTCCAGCTGGTTGGCGGACAGCTTGTAACCCAACTCCTCCAGCTTATGGATGAAGGCATGGCGGCCGGAATGCTTGCCCATCACCAATGAGGTCTGCTTCACGCCGACGCTTTCCGGCGTCATGATCTCATAGGTCTGGGTGTTCTTCAGCATGCCATCCTGATGGATGCCGGATTCATGCGCGAAGGCATTCCGGCCGACGATGGCCTTGTTGTATTGCACCGGGAACGAGGTCGCCGCCGACACCAGTTTGGACGCGCGCGTCAGCATGGTGGAATCGATCTTCGTCCAGTACGGCATCACGTCGTTACGGGTCTGGATCGCCATCACGATCTCTTCCAGCGCCGCGTTACCCGCCCGCTCGCCGATACCGTTGATGGTGCATTCGATTTGCCGCGCGCCGCCGGCGACGCCGGCCAGCGAGTTGGCGACCGCCATGCCCAGATCGTCATGGCAATGGACGGAGAACACCGCCTTGTCGGCATTAGGCACGCGCTCGCGCACCATCCGGAACAAGGCTGCATATTCGTCCGGCGTCGTATAGCCGACGGTGTCGGGGATGTTGATCGTGGTGGCGCCGGCCTTGATCGCGGCCTCGACGCAACGGCACAGGAAATCATGCTCTGTGCGGGTGCCGTCCTCCGACGACCATTCCACGTCATCGGTGTGATTGCGCGCGCGCGTCACCTGCGCGATCACCATCTCGTACACCTCATGCGGCTCCTTCTGGAGCTTGTATTTCATGTGTACGGGCGAGGTGGACAGGAAGGTATGGATGCGCTTGCGGGCGGCCGGCTTGATGGCCTCGGCACAGCGATCGATATCCTTGGGCGCCGCGCGCGACAGGCCGCAGACGACGGCATTCTTGGTGCGCTGGGCGATCTCATACACGGCAGCAAAATCGCCTTCCGAGGCGATCGGGAAGCCGGCTTCGATCACGTCCACGCCCATCTCATCCAACAGGGCGGCGACCTCCAGCTTTTCGGCATGGGTCATGGTGGCGCCGGGGCATTGCTCGCCGTCGCGCAAGGTGGTGTCGAAGATGATGACGCGGTCCTTGTCGGACCCGGTGGCGGTCGTCATGAATGTCAGTCCTTTGTCTTCTTGCGCCCTCAGGCCGGGCGCTCATTGGGGGTTTTGCTGATCAACCTCCCCTGAGTGCCCAGGCGCACGCGCCCAGCCGGCCCTCAGGGGCAGCTAAGAAGAAGCAGACCGCCAAGAATGAGGGCAGCACCGGACTGGGCGTTCGCCCCCCGGATCGTCGCGCGCGTGGTGTCCTGCGCTGACATGCTGTGAAAACCCTCGAAAAAACAGACCGTTAACACCAGCCCGCCGGTCTGATTCTGGATCAGAATGGGAGCCGATGTGTACCCTTTTAGCGGATCACAGGCGGTTCGGGCAAGCCGCAGCATCAATTTCTTGCCGAAGCGGCGAGGATCAGTCCTTGCGATCCTTGGGGTGACCGTTCTTGCCGTTGCCGTTCTTGCCATTTCCAGTATTGCCGACCTCCGGCACCTGGGGTGCCAGCACGGCGCGGGCGTCTTTCAACCCGGCGCGGGTGGCCGCGTCGACCTCCGGATAGTGGAGCGCGAGGCTCTCCATGCCATCCACCATGGCGGAAGCCACCACCAGCCGCGCGAACCATTTCCTGTCAGCCGGCACCACGAACCACGGCGCTTCCGGGCGCGACGTCTCCCGGATCGCCTCCTCATAGCAGCGCATGTAATCGTCCCAATAGGCTCGCTCGGCGAGGTCGTCTTGCGAGAATTTCCAGTTCTTGGACGGATCGTCGATGCGTTCGAGGAAGCGGCGCGCCTGCTCCTCCTTCGAGACATGCAGGAAGAATTTCATGATCAGCGTGCCGTTGCGCGCCTGATAGCGCTCGAAGGCGCGGATGTCTTCGAACCGCTCCTTCCAGATGTCCTTGCCGACCAGCTTTTTCGGCAGTTTCTCCTTGGCGAGGATGTCCGGATGCACGCGCACCACCAGCACCTCTTCGTAATAGGAGCGGTTGAAGATGCCAATCCGGCCGCGCTCGGGCATGGCAATAGTGGTGCGCCACAGAAAATCATGATCGAGCTCATGCGAGGTCGGCGTCTTGAAGGAATAGACCTGACAGCCCTGCGGATTGACGCCCGACATCACATGCTTGATCGCGCCATCCTTGCCGGCCGCGTCCATCGCCTGAAAGATGCCGAGCACCGCCCAGCGATCCTGCGCATAAAGCATCTCCTGCAACTGCGTCAGCCGCTCGATGCTTTCCTTCAGCATCGCCTTGGCCTCGTCCTTGTCGATATCAAGACCGGCGGTGTCGCACGGGTCGATATCCGACAGTTTGAAGGACGAAGGCTTGTCGATGCGAAAGCGATGGGCGAGGCTTTCAAGCTTCATGGGGCTGCCTTGTGATGCGGTGCGTGTCTTGTAACGGGCGCCGCGGGATCATGCATAAACGGAGCGAAAGAATGTCTGAACGAAAGCCGGCATTTTATCGCTCATGTCCGAAAGGCCGCGGACGATCTTGACGCCGGCCAGCTCCGGCTCCTGTTCGCTTGTGATGTGATCCATGATGCGCGCGGCCAGTTGTTCGGCGGTGTCGCGCGTTCGCATCGTTTTCAGCAGCGCGATCAGCGAGGTGCCTGGCAGGCAGGTCCAGCCGGGATCGATGTCGAAACAGGACGGCGCAAGGCCGGTTTCCTCCTGCACCTCGCGCCGCACGCTGGCATCGAGATCGACACGATCGCCAACAATGTCATGAGGGTCGGGCGTGCCGCCGGGGAAATACACTTTTCCGGCATTCATGGTGTGATCGCCCATCACGCCCAGCACATAGCCGCCATCGCTCCCTTGCAACACGCCGAGCGCAAAGCCATTGGCGACCGACAGATCGGGAAAGCCGAAATCGCGCAACGCCATGAAGTTGGCGAAGTCGGTTTCGAAATAGGCGCCGCGCAAGGTCGCACCCACAATCTCGCGCCGATGCATCAGCAGCACGCGGCCATTCCATAGCGCCGGCTTTTGTTGTTGCGCCGCCTTGAAATGCGCGGCGATCTCATCACGACGCTCGCGCGCGAAGGCCCAGTCATAATCACTCAGCGACAGATCGAGCGTGTCGAGGCGGATCACCTCCGGCGATGCGGACATGTCAGGCCTCGATATGACCATCGGAGACGATGATCGCGGAGCCGCCGATGGTCGCGCGCGTCAGCACCCCACCCTCCATCGTCATGCCAAGTTCGATCTGGCTCGGCCGCCCCATCTCGTAGCCCTGCTCGATCACGAAGCGATGCGCGCCGTCGTCCGGTCGCGTCGTTTCGGCGACAAGGCCGGCGAAGGCCGCGGCGGCCGCGCCGGTTGCCGGATCTTCGCGAATGCCGAGCTTTGGCGCGAACATGCGGGCATGAAAATGATGCGCGGGATCAGCGGTCTCGCCGCAATAGAGATAGGCGACGCTGCGGCCATTGGCGCCGAAAGCCTTGTCGAACAAGGCCGCATCCGGCACGGCCCGCGCCATCGCCTCAAGGTCGCGCACCGGCACCATGGTCACCGGCACGCCGGCCGACCAGACCTGCGGCGCACCGAAGCCGGCATCGTGATCGGTCAGCCCGAGCGCCGCCATTGCCACGTCAGCCTCCGGCGCGCCTTCAAGTTTTTCCGGCAGGCGCGGCAGCACGAAGCTGGCATGGCCCTGCTCCCTGTCTTTCGGTTCGACCGCGCAATGAACAAGGCCGATCGCTTCTTCCAGCACGATGTCATGCGCACCGAGATTGAAGCCGGTCATGCAACCGAACAGGACGGCTGTGCCGACAGTCGGATGGCCCGCGAACGGCAATTCGTCGGTCGGTGTGAAGATGCGCAGCATCGCCCGATGCTCGGGCGCAGCCGGCGGCATCACGAAGACGGTCTCGGCAAGATTGAACTCGCTGGCGATCGCCTGCATGTCGGCCTTATCAAGACCGTCGGCCTCCAGCACCACCGCCAGCGGATTGCCGCTGAAGCGTTTGTCGGTGAAGACATCAAGGGTGACAAAACGGCGGCGCATAGGGTTCTCGCAGGGCTCGCGGATTCCCTTCCCCTTTCAGGGGGAGGTAAGAAAGATCATAGCCTCACCGGCTCGAACAGCGTCGAGGGCTTAACGAATTCCTCCTGCGCCTCAACCACCAGGATTTCGGTCGCGCCACGTTCTGCAGTCATCTGCAACACGCCGAACACCGAAGAGCCGGCCTTGGCCAGCGCCTCGTCCACCGGCAAACCGCGGAGAAGATGCGCAAAGAATAACGCGGCGATGGCGTCGCCCGCACCGCTGACGCTGAGCGGCAGCAGCGGCGTGCGCAGGCGGAAGGTGCCGCTCGCGCCCGACGCGACCATCTCGATGCGATCGTCCGGCGTCTCGTCGGTCTGCACGGATGTCACCAGCAAGGCGCCGATGCCCAGCGCATGCAGCCAGTCGAGCGCGGCGCGCAGGCCATCCATGATGCCGGTATCGAGACCCGAGAGCAGGCCCAGCTCGAACTGATTGGGCGTCGCCACATCCGCCAGCGCCAGCGCCCGTGTGCGAATGAAATCGGGGATGCCCTCGCGCACATAAACACCGGTATCGAGATCGCCGATCACCGGATCGCAACAATAAAGCGCGGCGGGATTGGCGCGCTTGACGCGGGCGACCGCATCGAGGATCGCTTCGCCGATCTCGGCCGAACCCATATAGCCGGACAAGACGCCATCGCAGCGCGCGAAGGCACCACGATCCTCAATGCCGTTGACGACATCGCGGATGTGATCGGCGCCGAACACAAGGCCGGTCCAGGCGCCATAGCCGGTGTGATTGGAAAATTGCACGGTATTGACCGGCCAGACCTCGACACCGATCCGCTGCAGCGGAAACACCGCGGCAGCATTGCCGACATGGCCGTAAGCAACATGCGACTGGATGGAGAGGATGTTCATGGTCTTCCCTCTCCCCGTTTACGGGGAGAGGGTGCCGAGGGAGCGGAGCGAACGAGGCGGGTGAGGGGCGATCGTGGAAACATCATGCATTCTCCCAACAGGCCCCTCACCCGGCTCGCACCCATTCGGGTGCTCACCACCCTCTCCCCGTAAACGGGGAGAGGGAAGCGAAAGGGCTCACTTCGCCTTGGAGACCTTTTCGACAAAGGAATTTGTATAGGTCTTCGACACGTCGACATTGGCCTTGGCGACTTCTGGCGATGACTGCGAGAACACGTCGAGCACCGCCTTGGCGCCCTTCGGGTCCATCAGGCCGGTTTCCGAATACATCGGCAGCGTCGCCTTCAGCGCCTCGAGATAAAGCCCCTTGTCGGCACCGACCAGTTCAGGCGGCATCTTCGCCATGATCTCTTCGGGCGAATGGCTGTGGATCCATTTCAGCGTGTTGAGAATGGCACGGACGAGGCCCTCGGCCGCTTTCGGATTTTTGTCGATCCAGTCGGTCTTGGTGTAAAGCGCGCCGCCCGGATATTCGCCGCCGAACACGTCGAGCGTGTCCTTCTGCGTGCGCGTATCGGACAGAATGCGCAGATCCTTGTTGCGGCCCTGCAATTGCGTGACCGACGGATCGAGCATCACGGCGGCGTCGACCGAGCCCTGCTCCATCGCCGCCACCGAGGTCGCGCCGAGACCGATACCGATGACGCCGACCGATCCGGCATCGACACCGTTCTTCTTGAGGAGATAATTCAGGAAGTAATGCGTCGACGAGCCAGGCGCGCTGACCCCCACCCGCTTGCCGACGAGATCCTTGACCGATTTGATGGTGCCGCTTTGCTTGGGCGAAACGACAAGCACAAGGCCCGGATAGCGGTCATAGACCACGATCGAGCGCAGATTCTGACCCTTGGCGGCGAGATTGACGCAATGGTCGAAATAGCCCGACACCACATCGGCGCTGCCGCCGAGCACCGCCGTCAGCGATTGCGAGCCGCCCTTGAAGTCGACCATGTCGACATCGAGACCGGCCTTTTCGTATTCGCCGAGCTGCTTGGCGAGCACGGTCGGCAGATAACATAGACAGGCTGCGCCGCCGACGGCGATGGTCACTTTGGTCTGCGCCACAGCCGCGCGCGGCGTCAGCACCAAAGCTGTCAGCGCCAAAGCCAGCAGCGAGGCTGTCGCCGCCCGCCGAAAGATCGAAGTCATCATCGCATTATCCTCCCGTTATATGCGCAGCTGCTCGCTGCCTGTTCTCTATCGTGATTCAATAGCCTTTACGTCCGCGCATCGCCGGCAATCGGCCGCCAGACCAGGAGGCGCTTTTCCACCATGGTGACGATGGCGTCGATGACGATGACGAAAGCCGCCAGCACCACCATGCCGGCAAACACTCCGGCAATGTCGAAAGTGCCTTCCGCCTGCAGGATCAGATAGCCAAGCCCGGCCGACGAGCCGAGATATTCGCCGACCACAGCACCCACCACGGCAAAGCCGACCGAGGTATGCAGCGAAGAGAACATCCACGACAAGGCCGACGGCCAGTAGACGTGCCGCATCAGCTGGCGCTCATTCATGCCCAGCATCCGCGCATTGTTCAGTACGGTCGGGCTGACTTCGCGAACGCCCTGATAGACGTTGAAGAATACGATGAAGAACACCAGCGTGACGCCGAGCGCCACCTTCGACCAGATGCCGAGTCCGAACCACAGCGTGAAAATCGGCGCCAGCACGATGCGCGGCAGCGCGTTCATGATCTTCACATAGGGATCGAAGATGGCCGCGATGATCGGCTGGCGCGCGAACCAGAAGCCGACCAGCACACCGCCGACCGAACCGATCACAAAGGCCAGCGCCGATTCGGTCAGCGTGATCCACAGATGCCGCCAGATCGTGCCTTCGGAAAACCATTTGAAGATCCGCATGGCGACATCGCCCGGCGTCGAGAAGAAGAACGGCGGCATCAGCGGCTTGCCATCCACCATCGGAATGGCGGTCAGCACATGCCACAGCACCAGCGTGAGGACGAGGATAAGGATCTGGCATCCGATCAGCGATACCCGGTTCATCACCGCCCCTCCGTCTGCGCGTAGCCTTTGAGCACTTCTTCCTTCAGCACATTCCAGATCTCGCGGTGAAGGTCGTGAAAGCCCTTGTCGAGCTTCACTTCGGAAATGTCGCGCGGACGCGGCAGCGGCACCTTCCAGTCGCCGATGATGCGGGCGGCCGGCCCCGCCGACATGATGACGACGCGATCGGAGAGCGCGATCGCCTCTTCCAGATCGTGGGTGACAAACAGCACCGCCTTGCGGTCCGCGCTCCACAGATCGAGCAGCAGATTGCCCATGATCTGCCGCGTCTGCGCGTCGAGCGGACCAAACGGCTCGTCCATCAGAAGAATTTTCGGATCGCGGATCAGCACCTGGGCAAGGCCGACGCGCTTGCGCTGGCCGCCCGACAGCATATGCGGATAGCGATCGGCGAAATTGGCAAGGCCAACCCGCTTCAGCCAATCCTGTGCCTGCGCGCGCGCCGTCGCAGCCGCCGTGCCGGCAATCTCAAGGCCGATGGCGACATTCTGCAATGCCGTCTTCCAGGGAAATAACGAATCGGCCTGAAACAGATAGCCTGATTGCCGGTTCAGGCCGTTGAGTGGCGCGCCGAAGCTCTCGGCGCTGCCTTGCGCCGGCCGTAGCAGCCCGGCGGCGGCATTCAGCAGCGTGGATTTGCCGCAGCCGGTCGGCCCGACGATCGAGACGAATTCGCCATCGGCCACCGACAGGTTGGCCCGCTCCACCGCGGTGAAGGGCGTTTGCCCCGCCATGTTGAAGGTGATGGTAACATCGCGCAGCGATACCGCCGGCGTCGCAGCCGGGCCCGATTCCGTTGTCACCGCCGATGCGGCGGAAGGATTCACGGATGACGGCTTGGCCGATTCCTGGATCAATTTTGCCCCGCTTCCCTGCTCTGGCCGGGGACTTTACCGGGTGAGTTGCGCTGCGCAAGCCGCCGGACCATGCTGACGAGGAACCACGTCGCCGTGGCGTTAAAAGAGACAGGACCCATGCGCCGGCTTTTCATCCGCATCGAAATGACGGAAGCCGCGCGGCGCCATGCCGAGGCGGCCGGGCTCGATGTCAACAGCGCCACCCAAATGCTCGATGCCAGCGTGCAGACCGGCGACCGGATCTCCTTCGGCGGCGATCCTTCGGCCGACTTCATCCTCACCGGCCGAAGGCATCTGATCGGAACCGGAGCCGCCACCCTGGTCTTGACGCTTGATCGCCCCGCCGAGACCTGACACGCGTGGAAGCCTCCTCCGACACCATCCCGGTCATCGCCTTTGACGGCGTCAGCAAGCGCTACGGCCCGCGCGCGCGGCCGGCGCTCGACAATGTCTCGCTGGCCATCCAGCCCGGCGAGTTCATCGCGCTGGTCGGGCAATCAGGCTCCGGCAAATCGACACTGCTCGGCATGATCAACCGGCTGATCGATCCGACCTCCGGCACGGTCTGGTTCGAGGGTGAGAATGTGCAGCAGCAGGACCCGGTGATGCTGCGGCGGCATATCGGCTACGTGTTTCAGGATATCGGCCTGTTTCCGCATATGACGCTGGCGGAGAATATCGGCATCACGCCGCGCCTCCTTGGCTGGGATAAGGCGCGCATCGCGGCGCGGGTCGATGAATTGCTCAACCTCGTGCAACTGCCGCCGGAGCGCTATCGCCGCCGCTATCCGGCACAATTATCCGGCGGCGAACGCCAGCGCGCCGGCGTTGCCCGCGCGATTGCCGCGCAGCCGCGCGTGGTGCTGATGGACGAGCCATTCGGCGCGCTCGATCTGCGTACCCGCGATGCCCTCAGCCGCGATTATCGCAAGCTGCATGATGCGCTCGGACTGACGACGGTGATGATCACCCATGACGTGATCGAGGCTGTCCTCCTCGCCGACCGCATCGCCGTCATCCAGGATGGGCGCATCGCCGGTCTCGGCACGCCGCAGGGGCTGATCAGCGATCCGCCGAATGAGGATGTCCGCGCGCTGCTCAACATGCCGCGCGAACAGGCTCAGCGTTTAAATGCATTACTGCGGGAAAACGGCGCGCGATGATCAGCAATCCTGCCATCGCCGAAGCCTTTTCGCACCTGCCCGATTATCTCGGCCAGCATGTGCTGGTCAGCCTCACCGCGCTCGCCATCGGGCTTGCGATCAGTTTGCCGCTGGCGTTGTTCTCGGTGCGGCGGCCTTACTTACGCAATGTCGTGCTCGGCTTTGCCAGCATCGTGCAGACGATCCCCGGCCTCGCGCTGCTGGCCTTGTTCTATCCGCTGCTGCTCGGCGCCGCCGCGTTGACGACCAGTTGGTTCGGCTTTGATTTTTCCGCACTCGGCTTTCTACCCTCGGTGCTGGCGCTGGCGCTCTATTCGATGCTGCCGGTTCTGCGCAACACGATCACCGGCATCGAAGGCGTGCAACCATCGCTGCAACGCGCCGCGCGCGGCGTCGGCATGACCAACCGGCAGTCGCTGTTCATGGTGGAATTGCCGCTGGCGATGCCGATCATCATGGCGGGCATTCGCACCGCCGCCGTCTGGGTGATCGGCACCGCGACCTTATCGACGCCGATCGGCCAGACCAGCCTCGGCAATTACATCTTCAGCGGCCTGCAGACGCAAAACTGGGTCTTCGTGCTGTTCGGCTGCGTCGCCGCAGCGTTGCTGGCGCTGGTGGTCGATCAATTGCTGGCGCTGATGGAGCGCGGCGCAGCGGCCCGCCGCAAGTCGTCGATCGTCGCCGGATTGCTCGGCCTTGCCCTGGTGGTCAGCATCGCTTTCGTGCCGGGCCTGTTCTCGCGCAAGGCCGATTATGTGGTCGGCGCCAAGCCGTTCTCCGAACAGTACATTCTCGCTGCTCTGATGGCGCAGCGGATCGAAGCCGACGGCCACAGCGTCAGCCGAAGAGAGGGGCTCGGCTCCAACATCATCTTCGCGGCGCTCGCCGCCAGCGAGATCGACGCATATGTGGAATATACCGGCACCATCTGGTCGGCGATGATGAAGCACACCGACATCAAGCCGCGCGAGGAGACGCTCACCGAAGTCCGGCAATGGCTGCAACGCGAGCATGGCATCACGCTCGCCGGCGCTCTCGGCTTTGAAAATTCCTACGCGCTGGCGATGAAGCGCAGTGAAGCCGAAAAACTCGGCATCCGCACCATCGCCGATCTCGCCCGCGTCGCGCCGACACTGACCATTGCCGGCGATTACGAATTTCTCAGCCGCCCGGAATGGACCGCGCTGCGCACGACATACGGATTGAATTTCCGCGCCGAGCGGACGATGCAGCCGGAATTCATGTATCCGGCGGCTGGCAACGAGGTCGATGTGATCTCCGCCTATACCAGCGATGGCCGCATCGCCCAGTATGATCTCGTCGTGCTGGAGGACCCGCGACACGTCATCCCGCCTTATGACGCGGTGCTGCTGCTGTCACCGAAGCGCGGCAAGGATGACAGCCTGATCGCGGCGCTGAAGCCGCTGGATGACGCGATCGATGTCACGCTGATGCGGCAGGCCAATCTGCGCGCCAATCAGGGACAATCCCCCAACGCTGTGGCGCAATGGCTGTGGGATCAATTGCGCGGCGGGAAGCCCGACGCGGCGAAACGATAGGTCACCGAATCAAACGGCTAATGCTGCCGAGCTATCCCTTTGGAAACATCACCTTGTCGAGCAGCCACTGCGACATTTTCAGCTTCTCGCCGCGCGGCAGCCTCTTGAAGCCCTCGTCGTGGAATTCTTTGTTCGGCCATGTGGTACTGGCCGTCACCGCCATCCGCGTTTTTACCTGGTCCTTGGTGACATTGAACACCATGAGATCGCGCGCGAAGACCAGCGGCCCTGCATAATGCGTTCGCACTGCCTCAAGGTGACCAGGAAGCGTCTCGTCGTCATTATAGAAATGATAGCCGACCGCCAGTCGGGGACTACACAGCGCCAGCACCTTACCAGCCTCTTCGGGGTCGGAATGCGCGACGGTGCAGACACCGCGGGCCGTGCGCTCATCGTAGCCGGCCCGTTCCATCATCACCTGCCAGCGATCGAACGTCTCGTGGATCAGCAGATCCGCATCCTTGCCATTCTCAATCATGAAATAAGAGGGCGTGGTATCGCCGGAATAGACCAGCGTGAGCCCGTTCCATTCCAGCCGCAGGCTCACCGGACCGTCATAGATATGCACCGCGGGAAATGACGTGATTTTCACGCCATTTTTCTCGTAGAACACGCCAACCTTCGCATAATCGAATTCATGCACGTCGACTTCGGAGCCGACCAATGGCAACAGGCCATGGCGCGTGTCGGCGTCCCATCGGAACGCAGCCACCTGATGCTCCACGAAATGCTTCGTGCCATGCTCCGGGATTTTTCCAGACGGCCCATAGACCTGCAACGGCTGCATACGCCCGCCCGACCAACCGCCTTGCCGGATCTGCATGAAATCGCCGACATGATCCGTGTGCAGATGCGTTGCGATCACTGCCGTGATCGCGTTGTAGGGAATTTCCAGTGACACAAAGTTGAGTTGCGTACCGAAACCGAAATCGATCAGAAACTTATCGCCATTGCCCAGTTCGACCAGCCAGCCGGTATTGGCCTGCGCCCTGCGCAGATAAGGCCGGCCCGTTCCAAGCGCGATAACGCGCATTTCGTCTGGTGCCAGTGGCTCGGTATTGGGAAAATAATGATCCCGATAGTCACGCATGTCGTTCTCCTATTCGCGTCAGGCTGCGGACTTGCCATTGCTGCGCAGCAGCAGCACACCAGATGGCTCGTAGCTCTCATGCAACCTGACCAGAAGGCATATGAACTGATCGCGCTCCTGTGCGGTGAGTCCGGCGAGCAGGCGATCGCGCTCCGCAGCGATGATATCGAATGCCGAATCATAAAGCGCACGGCCGAGGCTGGTGAGATGCAGTTCAGTGATCCGTGCTTCACCCGCAGGCTTTCGTCGCTCAATGACGCCGACTTGCGCAAAACGATCGATGATTCGGCTGAGCGTCGAAGGGTCGACGGCAATGTAGTTGGCGATTTCGGCGGGCCGTTGCAGTTCCGTATTCGCGAGAGTTGCCAAAAGCCGCCAATCGTGAATCGTCAGACGCTTTACACGAAAGATTTTTTCGAGCCGGGCATTGAAACGTCTCGCGACCGAATTCAGCAAAAACGGGACGAAATGCTCAAGATCGAGCGGCTCGCGGCTTGCGCGTCTTGCCGTAGCCTTCTTTGCCATGACATCCTCAGTTCTTCAGCGGACCAATCTTGCGGATTAGGCCGCCGATCGTCTCCGAATCGCGAACAATGCGTGCTGCAAAGTCCAGCCCGTCGAGATAACGCACATTCTGCTGGCTCTTTCTCATGGCCTCCGTGAAGCCGTCAGACCGCACGGCCGATGCGCAGGCTGCGCCTATTTTCGCCAACACCTCTTGCGGCAATCCTTTCGGCGCGAAAAGCCCGTTTGGCGTACCGAAGCCGGAGCCGAAGCCGAGCTCTTGCGTAGACGGCACGTCGGGAAGTGCCGCCAGACGCTCGTTGGCAAACACCGCCAGCGGTCGTATATCCTTGCCAATAACCGCAGCGTCACCCGACATGAGAATATCGATGTGACGGCCGAGAAGACTGTTGAGCGCCAGTGCGTCTCCCCGGAATGGCACTGATGTCAACGTCACGCCAGCCCGTGACATCAGATCGATCATGAGAAGATGCGGAGCGGTGCCGGGGCCTGGATGGCCGTAGGTCAGCTTGTCTGGATTGTTTCGCGCATCTGCAATCAGATCGGACATGCCCTTATAGGGACTGTCCTTCGACACAGATGCAACGACAAAGACATCCGTCACCTGGCAGATATAGTCGAAGGACTTCGCGCTGTAGCGCAGATCATTGCGCAGATGCGGCTGCGCCGTGACCGGACCCATTGCCGAGAAAGCAAACAGGTAGCCGTCGGGTTGTGCGGCTGCAACCGCTGCGATGCCGATGGTGCCGGCAGCGCCATCCTTGTTGGTCACCACAACAGGCTGGCCAAGAGCCTTTGACATGCTGTCAGCAAGGGCACGCGCAGCAAGATCGCTATTCGCGCCGGCTGGAAATGGAACAATCATTTCGAGTGCGCGCGAAGGATAGGCTTGCGCAACTGCGGCAGGCGGGCAGGCAGTAACAACAAGCGCAGCCCATGTGGCCGCACCCAACAGATGTCGTATCATGACATGCCCCGCAATCGCGCACGCGCGCTGGCTGACCAACCGGCAAGCCATTTCACTTAATTGCATTTGCAATTGCAAGTGAGATTCGGAGGAACTGGCGTAGATTCTTAGTTCTTCAGCTCCGGCATTTTCTCCACCAGCGTGCCGATCACCCGCGACACCTGCTCCATCTGCGCGGCAAAGTCCGCGCCGTCGAGATAATCGACCGTCTGTCCGGCTTTCGTCATCGCCTCGCTGAAGCTGGCGGACTTGGCAGTGTCCGCACAGGCCTTGCGCGCACGCGCCAAACTCTCTTGCGGCACACCCTTCGGCGCGAACAAACCGAACGGCGTGCCGAAGCCTTCGCCGAAGCCCAACTCCTTCGTCGTCGGCACGTCCGGCATGCTGGCCATGCGTTTACCGGCGATGATCGCCAGCGGCCGCATATCGGTGATGCCGCCGGCATCGCCCGACATCAGCACGTCGATATGATGGCCGATCAATGCGGTGCGGGCCGGCGCCTCGCCGCGGAATGGCACCGATGTCAGCGTGACACCGACGCGCGAGGACAGATCGATCATCTGCAGATGCGGAATGCTGCCGTGGCCGGGATGGCCAAAGGTGAGTTTGTCCGGCGACTGCTTGGCCTTCTCGAATACATCCTTCAGCGAGCGATAGGGACTTTCATTCGACACCACGATCGCCGTCGGTGTGATCGACACCTGACAGATATAATCGAACGACTTCACATTGTAGCGCAGGTCGCTGCGCAGATGCGGACGGCCGGTGATGACGCCCATTGCCGAGAAGCCCAGCGTCAAGCCATCCGGCTCCGCCAGTGCCGTTGCTGTCGCACCGATGGTCCCGCCTGCGCCGTCCCTGTTCATGACGACGATGGGCTGACCAAGCTCTTTCGAGAGCCCCTCCGACAGGATTCGCGCCACGATGTCGGTGACGCCACCGGCGGGAAATGGAACGATCAACTCGATCTTGCGCGCGCCTTGCGCCGATGCGCTTACCGGCGCCAGCAACGCAGCCACAATCAAAGCTACGCAACAGGCTGTCCTCTCGAACATGCACAAGCCTCCCCGAACGATCCGAACCTTTCCGGCTTCGATGACGTGAAAACCGGGGCTCAGCTTTTTGTTTTGACGCTTCGCGCGACGCGATATCCGCTCGCGCGATGACACGCGCAAGTCGACGCAATTGCCAGCCTGAAAGCAAGGAAAACTTCGGCCCACGCCAAGGCTGCCCATCGCGCAGCGCACAAAAGAAAAGGGGCCCGCCGAAGCGAGCCCCTTTGCCATCCGATCTTTCGATCAATCGATGAGATGTTAGTTCTTGGCCTTGTCGACCAGCGCGCCCTTCTTGATCCAGGGCATCATCTCACGCAGCTTCTCGCCGACCTTTTCGATGTCGTGAGCGCTGGCGCGCGCGCGGGTGGCCTTGAACGACGCCTGATTGACCTTGTTCTCCAGCATCCAGTCGCGGGTGAATTTGCCGGACTGAATGTCGTTCAGCACGCGCTTCATCTCGGCCTTGGTTTCCGGCGTGATGATGCGCGGGCCGGTGACATATTCACCGTATTCGGCGGTGTTGGAGATCGAGTAATTCATGTTGGCGATGCCGCCTTCATAGATCAGGTCGACGATCAGCTTCAGTTCGTGCAGGCATTCGAAATACGCCATTTCCGGCGCATAGCCGGCTTCCACCAGCGTTTCGAAGCCGGCGCGGATCAGTTCCACTGTGCCGCCGCAAAGAACAGCCTGCTCGCCGAACAGGTCGGTCTCGCACTCTTCCTTGAAGGTGGTCTCGATGATGCCGGCGCGGCCGCCGCCGATGGCCGACGCATAGGACAGGCCGAGGTCATGGGCGTTGCCCGACGAATCCTTGTCGATGGCGATCAGGCACGGCACGCCGCCGCCCTTCAGATATTCGCCGCGCACGGTGTGGCCGGGGCCCTTGGGAGCGACCATCAGCACGTCGAGATCGGCGCGCGGCTCGATCAGGTTGAAATGCACGTTGAGGCCGTGCGCAAACAGCAGCGCCGCGCCTTCCTTCATGTTGTCGTGCAGGTGCTCGCGATAGATGTCGCCCTGCAATTCGTCAGGGGTCAGCATCATCACCACGTCGGCCCACTTGGCGGCCTCGGCGACTTCCATGACCTTGAACTTCTCGCCTTCGGCCTTCTTGGCCGAGGCCGAACCCTTGCGGAGCGCAATGGCTACGTCCTTCACGCCGGAATCGCGCATATTCAGCGCATGGGCATGGCCCTGGCTGCCATAGCCAACAATGGCGACCTTCTTGCCCTTGATCAGGTTCAGGTCGGCATCCCGGTCGTAATAAACACGCATCATCAACCCCTTAGGCGGCTTGTCCCGGCCGCATCGTTATCAGGGCGCCGGACGGTTCCCGGCGCTGGTCCGGCGAGGTTCTAAAGCATTTTCCGGCCGAATGGGAAGGTTTCCCGCCAGAAAATGCTGGCGGGACCGGGCGATCATGGCTGCCCTGATCTCAGGACGGAACGGCCTGCAGGCGCGGCGCGGGCGCAGCCGGCTGGGCGGCGACGGGCGCGGGCTGCTGGGTCGAAGCCCCCTGTTCCGGAAACAGCTTCCAGCGGCTCGGCCGGAAGGCGATCCGGCTGCCCTGCACGGCCGGGTGGCTGGCCGGCAGTTCGATCTCGACACGATGCCGGCCACCGCCGATCTCAAGCTCCACCCGCCTCGTGCCGGCGATGCGGCGCGAGGCCGCCACCGTGCCGGCAAGGCCGGCGCCGCCCTCGATCACTTCGACATCATGCGGGCGGAAATAGAGCGCGGCCAAGCCGCTCGAAATCTTGCCATTGGCGGCGCCACTGGCGGTGAGGCCGATGGCCCGGTCATCCAGCCAGATCTCGCCATTCTCGACCCGCACCGGCAGCGAGCTCGATTCGCCGATAAAGCCGAACACGAAGGGCGAGTTGGGCGTGTCATAGACCTCGTCGGCGGTGCCGACCTGCTCGATCCGTCCCTGGCTCATCACCACCACGCGGTCGGCGAGTTCGAGCGCCTCCTCCTGGTCGTGGGTGACGAACACCGTGGTGTGGCCGGTGCGGTCATGGATCTCGCGCAGCCAGCGGCGCAACTCCCGCCGCACCTGCGCATCGAGCGCGCCGAATGGCTCGTCGAGCAGCAGCACACGCGGTTCGATGGCGAGCGCGCGGGCGAGCGCCACGCGCTGGCGCTGGCCGCCCGACAGCTGGTTTGGATAGCGGCTTTCGAGGCCCGACAATTGCACGAGATCGAGCAGCTCCGACGCGCGGCGCTTGATCTCCGCTTTCGCCGGCCGCGTGGCGCCGGGCCGCACTTTCAGTCCGAAGCCGACATTCTCGGCGACGGTCATGTGCCGGAACAGCGCGTAATGCTGAAACACGAAGCCGACATTGCGCTCCTGCACCGACTTGAAGGAGGCATCCTCATCACCGAACAGGATCGCGCCATCGGTCGGAAAATCGAGGCCAGCGATCAGCCGCAGCAACGTAGTCTTGCCGGAGCCGGATGGTCCGAGCAGCGCGATCAATTCGCCGGAACGGATATCAAGCGAGACATCCTGCAACGCCGCGAAGCGATCGAAATCCTTGCGGACATGTTTGATGGTGAGTTCCATCTCTATACCCCTAGTGCCCGCTTCGCGTCGCAGCCAGCTGATCGGCATAACGCCATTCCAGCCAGGTTTTGATCAGCAGCGTGACGAGCGCAAGGCAGGCCAGCACCGCCGCCATGGTGAAAGCTGATACCTGCGCCAGCGCCCGGAATTCCTGATAATATAATTCAATCTGCAACGGCATCGTCACAGTCTCGCCGCGCAGCTTGCCGGAGATCACCGCCACCGCGCCAAACTCGCCCATCGCCCGCGCGTTACACAAGAGCACGCCATAGAGCAGCGCCCATTTGACGTTCGGCAAGGTGACATAAAAGAATGTCTGCCAACCCGATGCGCCGAGCGATAAAGCGGCTTCCTCGTCGCCCGTTCCCTGATCCTGCATCAGCGGGATCAATTCGCGCGCGATGAACGGAAAGGTGACGAAGATCGTCGCCAGCACAACGCCCGGCACCGCGAAGATGATCCGCACGCCGAAATCCTGCAAAAACCAGGCGCCGATCGGCGTGAACGGTCCGAGCAGCAACACATAGACAAGGCCCGCCACTACCGGCGACACCGAGAATGGCAGATCGATCAGCGAGATCAGCATGGCGCGGCCGGGAAAGCGAAACTTGGCGATGCACCACGCAGCCGCGACGCCAAACACGAGATTGCAGGGCACGGCAATCGCCGCCACCAGCAGCGTCAGCTTGATTGCGGCGATCGCGTCAGGGTCCTGAAAGGTCGCGAGCATCGGGCCGATGCCCATGCTGAAAGCCTGCGCGAACACCGCCAGCAGAGGCGCCAGAAGAAACAGCAGCAGCGCCACGATCGTCAGCGTGATCAGCAGCACGCGCACCGGCCGGGTCTCCGTCACCGGCGACGGCGCGGCCTTGCGTGCCGCGATGTTGTCGTTGGCCATCGTCGTCTCAACCATGACCGAATCTCCGATAGCTCCAGACCTGAAGGAGATTGATCAGCAGCAGGATGACAAAGGACAGCGTCAGCATCACCGCGGCAATGGCGGCAGCGGCGGCATAATCGCGTTCCTCCAGACGAAACACGATCAGCAGCGGCAAAATTTCGGTCTGCCGCGGAATATTGCCGGCGATGAAAATCACCGAGCCGTATTCGCCGACCGCGCGCGCGAAGGCGAGCGCAAAGCCGGTGAGAATGGCGGGGATCAGCGGCGGCAGCACCACACGCAGGATGGTCGTCCGCCGCGTTGCGCCAAGCGTAGCGGCTGCCTCCTCCACTTCGCGATTGAAGTCTTCCAGCACCGGCTGAACCGTGCGCACGACGAAGGGCAAACCGATAAAGACAAGCGCAATCCAGATGCCGACCGGTGTATAGGCGATGGTGATGCCGAGCGGCGAGAACAACTGACCGAACCAGCCGGCCGGCACATACAAAGCGGTCAGCGCAATGCCCGCCACAGCAGTCGGCAAGGCGAAAGGCAAGTCCACAATGGCGTCGAGAATACGCCGACCGTAAAAGCGATAGCGCACCAGCACCCAGGCGATCATCACGCCGATCACCACATTGAACAACGCGGCGAATAGCGATGCGCCAAAGCTCAGCTGCAACGCCGCCATAAAGCGCGGGCCGGTGACGATCCTGACGAAGCGATCCCAATCGAGTTCGAATGTCTTGATATAGAGGCCGACGATCGGAATGAGCACGATCAGCGACAGATACAGAAGCGTGAAGCCGAATGTCAGCCGGAAGCCGGGAATGATGCTGGCCTCTCGGAGCCGGATACCTGCCATTGTTCAATCAGCCCCACAACTTCAAAACGCTGTATCAAAACCGGTGCGGACCGCCGGACGAACCGACGGCCCGCAAGGTAACGTCGCGTGACAGCTTCGATCAATCCTTCGAATAGATCTTATCGAAGATACCGCCATTGTCGAAATGGGTCGGCTGCGCCTTGGCCCAACCGCCGAACACGTCATCGATCTTGACGAGCTTGACATTCGGAAAGGCTTTGAGATCGGCTGCATCGACATGTTCCGGCTTGCCCGGGCGGTAGAAATGCCGTGCGAAAATCTTTTGCGCTTCAGGTGAATACAACTGGTCGAGGAAGGCTTTCGCCAGTTCGCGCGTGCCCTTCTTGTCCACATTCTTGTCGACGATCGCCACCTTAACCTCGGCGAGAATCGAAACTGACGGCACGATGATTTCATAATCGGCGCCGAATTCCTTCAACGACAGCAGCGCCTCGTTTTCCCACGCGATCAGCACATCGCCAACCTTGTTCTGCACGAAAGTATTCGTGGAGCCGCGCGCACCGGTATCGAGCACCGGCACATTCTTGTAGATCGCGGCAACGAAATCCTGCGCCTTCTTCTGGTCGCCGCCGGTGCGATCCAGTTCGTAAGCCCAGGCGGCGAGATAATTCCAGCGCGCACCGCCCGATGTTTTCGGATTGGGCGTGATCACTGAAATGCCGCGCTTGGCAAGATCGTCCCAGTCCTTGATCTTCTTCGGATTGCCTTTGCGGACAAGGAACACGATGGTCGATGTGTAAGGCGATGACGCATCCGGAAACTTGTCTTTCCAGCCCGCGCTGATCAGCCCCTTCTGTTCGATCGCGAGGATGTCGCCTTCAAGCGGAAAGGTGACGACATCGGCTGGCAGGCCATCGATCACCGAGCGCACCTGCGCGCCGGAGCCGCCATGGCTGTTGGTGATCTCCACCGCCTTGCCGGTCTTGTCCTTCCAGTATTTCGCGAAGTAGTCCGCGTAATCGCGATAGAGTTCGCGCGTCGGATCATAGGACACGTTGACCAGCGCATTCTGCGCAGCGGCGCTGTTCAGGCCAAAGCTTGTCGTCGCGGTCATCGCCGCAAGAGCGATTGCTGAAACGAGAAAACGCATATGGACCTCCATCGGCCGGTGCCGGCCAGGTACGATGCCGTTGCGGTTGGCGGGACAGGCAAGCCTTACGCCATCGCGCCATCGTCAATGCTCTGGAGATGAAAAAGCCGCAGCCCGTTCGATCAATGACGCGCCGTCGATGGAACACCATCGATGAGTCAGCACCATCGCCCCCCGGCGTCGGCCTTCATCCCCCGTCAGGAGATGTGACCAGATAATTCTGACTAAATCAATCGGAATAGTATGCCTTATTCGGCAGCTTCTGGGGATGGATTTTCCACGGCGGCCTGCGCCAGCGTGGTCTCTTCCAGCACTTTCGCCGTGGCATCGCGGGCCGCAATCAGCGCTGGCCGCAATGTGCACAGGTGCAGATCGATGCAATCCGGACATTGCCGGAAGGCCGTCTGGCTGGCGCAGGGCGCCAGCGCCAATGGTCCGTCGATGTGGCGGATGATTTCGGCGAGATTGATGTCCTTCGGGCTGCGGCTCAGCAAAAAGCCACCCTGATTGCCGCGCGTGGACACAAGGAGATTCGAGCGTTTCAGCTCGGAGAAAATCTGCTCCAGGAACGGGCGCGGAATTTTCAGGTCCTCGGCAATATCGCGAACGGAGACCGGCGCTGCGCCCCGGTGGCCAGCGAGATAGATCATCGCCCGAAGAGCGTATTTGGCGCGACGCGAGAGCATGGATCAGCCTGTACGCGCTTCTTTCGTCACGTTCAAATCACCATCGGCACGATGCTGATCACGAGCAAGGCCGCCATCGTCCAGTTGAAGATGCGGGCAACTCTTTCATTGGCGAGCACGCGCCGCAGCACGACGCCGAAGCCGGTCCAGGCCACGACCGACAAAATGGTGACGATGGCGAACACCGTCAGCAGCAGCGCCAGATCGGCGAACCACCGGTCGGGGCTGACATAAATGGCGATCGCGCTGATCGCGACGATGACGGCCTTGGGATTGACCCATTGAAACAACGCCGCCTGCCAGAAGGTCAGCGGCTTTGGGATTTCGCCTTGCTGATCGCCGGACGGCCGCGCCGTCGCGATCTTCCAGGCGAGCCACAGCATGTAAAGCCCGCCCGCCACTTTCAGCACGATCTGCAAAGCCGGAAAGGCCGTCAGCACCGCGCCCAATCCGGCGGCGCAGCCGATCACCATGGCGAGGAAGCCGAGCGTGATGCCGCACATATGCGGCAGCGTGCGCATGAAGCCGAAATTCACACCGGACGCCGTCACCATAATGGTGTTGGGCCCCGGCGTGAACGCCGTCACCGTCGTAAACCCGACCATCGCCAGAAACAGGTCGAGCGTCATTGCGCGCCTACATCGCCTCCGGACCGCGGCTGATGGCGACAACGCCGGTGCGCGACACTTCGACAAGGCCGAGCGGCAGCATCAATTCGACGAACTGATCGATCTTGTCGCTCTTGCCGGTGATCTCGAACACGAAGCTTTCGGTCGTGGCGTCGATCACGCGGGCGCGGAAAGCGTCCGCAAGCCGCAACGCCTCGACGCGATGCTCGCCCTTGCCGCGCACTTTCACCATCGCCAGTTCGCGCTCGAGGTAAGGACCCGCAACAGTCAGATCGATGACGCGATGCACCGGCACCAGCCGCTCAAGCTGGTTCTTGATCTGCTCGACCACCATCGGCGTGCCGCTCGTCACAACCGTGATGCGGGAAATATGCTTTTCGTGTTCGGTTTCCGACACCGTCAGCGAATCGATGTTGTAGCCGCGGCCCGAGAACAGCCCGATCACGCGCGCGAGAACGCCCGGCTCGTTGTCGACCAGCACGGACAAGGTATGGCGCTCGACGCGCTCATGCAGATGCGCGGCCGGATAATGGGACGGGGTGGGTATGGTGGCGTTCACGAAGACCTCTCAACCATTGTCATGCCCCGCGCAGGCGGGGCATCCAGCAATATAACGATCAGCCACTGGACCGCCCGCCTTCGCGGGCGATGACAGCGGGTGCTGCGGCAGCATCAAACCAACATCTTGCCTTCTTCGGTAATCGCATCTTCGAGGCTCTCCGCGGCATCGCCGAGGATCATCTCGTTATGCGCGCGGCCGGACGGGATCATCGGGAAGCAGTTTTCCTTCTGATCGACGATGCAGTCGAAGATCACCGGCTTGTCGATGTTGATCATCTCCTTGATCGCCTCATCGAGATCGCCTGGCTTCTGGCAGCGGATGCCATGCGCGTGCATCGCTTCGGCAAGCTTGACGAAATCGGGCAGCGCTTCCGAATAGCTTTCCGAATAGCGATTGCCGTGCAGCAATTCCTGCCACTGGCGCACCATGCCCATATACTGGTTGTTCAAAATGAACACCTTGATCGGCAGCCGGTACTGAACCGCGGTGGAGATTTCCTGCATCGTCATCTGCACCGAGGCTTCGCCGGCAATGTCGATGACCAGCGCACCCGGATGCGCCATCTGCACGCCGACCGCCGCCGGCAGGCCATAGCCCATGGTGCCAAGACCGCCCGATGTCATCCAGCGGTTCGGCTCCTGGAAGCCATAGAATTGCGCCGCCCACATCTGATGCTGGCCGACTTCCGTCGTGATGTAGGTGTCGCGATCCTTGGTCAGTTCATAAAGCCGCTCGATGGCATATTGCGGCTTGATGATGTCCTTGGACGGCCGATAGCTGAGCGACTTGCGGCCGCGCCAGGTGTCGATCTGCTTCCACCAATTGGCCAAAGCGGTCTTGTCGGCCGCCATCGATGACGACCGCCACAGCCGCACCATGTCTTCCAGAACATGCGCGCAATCGCCGATGATCGGAATATCGACCTTCACCGTCTTGTTGATCGAGGACGGATCGATATCGATATGGATCTTGCGCGAATTCGGCGCGAAGGCATCGAGGCGACCGGTGATGCGATCGTCGAACCGCGCGCCGATGCAGATCATCACATCGCAATCATGCATCGCCCAATTGGCTTCGTAAGTGCCGTGCATGCCAAGCATGCCGAGCCATTGCGGATCGGCCGCCGGGAAGGCGCCAAGGCCCATCAGCGTCGAAGTGATCGGAAAGCCCGTCAGCTTGACGAATTCGCGCAGCAGGTGGCTCGCTTCCTTGCCGGAATTGATGACGCCGCCGCCGGTATAGAATAGTGGCTTCTTCGCGCTCGCCATCAGTTCGACCGCCGCGCGGATCTTGTCGAGGTCGCCCTTGATCTTCGGGGTATAGGTCTTGTGCTTGATATTCTGCGGACCCGAATACAGGCCGGTCGCGAACTGGATGTCTTTCGGGATATCGACGACGACCGGACCCGGCCGGCCGCTGGCGGCGACATAGAACGCCTCGTGCAGCACGCGCGGCAGATCCTCGATCCGCTTGACGAGATAATTATGCTTGGTGCACGGCCGGGTGATGCCGACGGTGTCGCATTCCTGGAACGCGTCATTGCCGATCAGATGCGTCGGCACCTGGCCGGTGATGCAGACGATGGGGATCGAATCCATCAAAGCGTCGGCGAGGCCAGTAACTGCATTGGTGGCGCCGGGGCCGGAGGTGACGAGGACGCAGCCGACCTTGCCGGTCGAGCGCGCATAGCCCTCGGCCATATGGACGGCGCCCTGCTCGTGGCGAACGAGGACGTGCTTGACTTGCTCCTGCTGGAAGATGGCGTCATAGATCGGCAGCACGGCGCCGCCGGGATAGCCGAAGATATGGGTGATGCCCTGATCGGCCAGCGCCTCGATCACCATCTCCGCGCCGGTCATTTCCCTGGCGCCTGTCATCGTCTTGCTCATGTCTCTCTCCGCTGTCCTTGCGCCCGCATCGCATGGGCCGGGAATGTCTCAGGAATGAAAAAAGGGCCGTCAGGCCCCTTGTGTTCGCGCATCGTCATTTCATCGGTGGCTCAGCCACCGGCGACGATGCGCCTTCCTACGATCCCAAGCGTCCACGAAATAAAATTGCGCACTTTAGCTGCCTTCCAGCACGAACGTTGCGCGGTCTATAGGGTCAAATCCCGGATGGGTCAAGCGGTACCGCGCAGGCGGCCGGTCACACTGGCCACGTTGGTCAATAAAATCATGACCGGCGCAAATGCCAAGAGCGCACAGCGCGTGTCACCCTTGCACGCCTGTCACGCCTGCCCGCTCATTAAAAGCGACCGGAACCTGGTTAGGATTGCAGACACACGGATCGGCTATACGGACCGGTAGATCGAACCTTCGTGCTAACCGAAATGCCAACCGAAACCGCAACCACGGCCCTCGTCACCACCCCCCGTCGCTATACCGCCCATGCCATCATTCTGGGCGAGCGTATCGACACCCTTGGGCTTGAACGCAGCGACGTGATCAGCACCGTCCCGCTCGCCTTCCGGGTCGGCAATGGCTACGCGGTGCTGTTCCGCTATGGCGTCGCCGTGCTGGTCGGCCTGTCGCCGATCGAGGAGGACGAGACCCTGCGGGGCTTGCGTCCGCGCGTCATCAGTCCGGTCGAGCAGATCGAAGACGAAAACGCCACCATCGAAATCGCGCCGGATCAGGACGACCAGATCGAGCCGAGCGGCCTGATCAAGGTCAAGGACCTGTCGCCCGAACGGCTGATCATCATCGCCGATGCGCTCGCCAAGAATGTCGCGCTGGCGCATGACGAGCGCGAAGTCAGCCGAGTGTTCGATGTGATTGACCCGCTGGCGGCACGGCTGGCGCAACTGGGACGCACGCCCGGCCGCCGCAGCGAGATGCTCAAGCTGATCGGTCAGGCCTTGCTGGTCCGCCATCGCATGAGCAACCGCGTCGCGGTCGAGGAAAAGCCGGACGTGCTGTGGGACCGCTGGGACCTCGAACGCCTGCACGAACGCCTTGCCGACGAATATGAATTGAAAGAACGCGCCGACATGCTCTCGCGCAAGATCGAGGTGGTCGGCGAAACCGCGCGAGCGCTCACCGACCTGATCGACGCTGCCCGCGCGACGCGGCTTGAAGTGGCGATCGTGCTGCTGATCGTCGTCGAGGTGCTGTTCACGCTCTACGACTTTATCGAGCGCATCAACCCGGCCAGCTGATCAATCCTTCTGCAATTGCTGCGCGATGACATCCATCGCCTCATCGGGGCTCGTCCAGTGCCAGCCCGGCATCTGGTTGCGGAACCAGGTGACCTGCCGCTTGGCATAGCGGCGGGTATCCATGATCGAGCCTTCGATGGCATCCTCTCGCGACATCTCGCCGTGCAGGAACTTACGCAGCCATGGCACGCCATGCGCGCGCATCGCCGGCAGCGTGTCCGGCAGGCCGCGCGCATCGAGGGCGCGCACTTCGTCGAGCGCCCCCTGCTCCATCATCAGGCCGAAGCGGGTGTTGATGCGCTTCTTCAGTTCCGAGCGATTGGGATGCAGAAAAATTTTGATCGCACGATCGGGATCGATCACCGGCACCATGCCCTCGCGATGCCAGTCCGAGATCGGCCGGCCGGTCGCCTGAAAGACCTCCAGCGCCCGCAGGATGCGGGCCTGATCGCGCGGCATGATGCGGGAGGCGGCGTCGGGATCGCAGGCGCCGAGTTCGGCGAACAACACCGCGACACCTTCCTCATCGAGCCTGCGCCGCAAGGTCTCGCGGATCTGCGGATCGATCGGCGGAATGGCGGCCAGTCCCGACAGCAAAGCGCGCAGGTAAAGGCCGGTGCCGCCGGTCAGGATCGGCAGCGTCTCCTGCGGCAGATCGGCGAGAATTTTCGCCACTTCGCCGACATAGCGGCCGACCGAATAATTCTCCGCCGCATCGACATGACCGAACAGCGCATGCGGAACTTCCTGTTCCTCTGTGATGGTCGGCCGCGCGGTTAACAGGCGCAGATCGCGATAAACCTGCATGGAATCGCCATTGATGACGATACCACCGAAGCGTGCAGCCAAAGCCATCGCCAGCGCCGACTTGCCGCTGGCGGTCGGCCCTGCAATAAGCACCGCGCGCCTCACCTGCGCGCGCTTCACCTGATCGAACCTCGCATGACCCACGTCGCCACTTTCATTGCTTCTTCCACCGGCCCCGCCGATATGAGCGAGGAGGCGCTGAACAGCGCCCGCGCGCTGCTGCCGATGGCCGGCGAACCGACATGGCTGGCGCGCGGCATCGCCGCTGACATTGCCTTTACCCCGGAAGGTGGCTCCGGCCCAAGCGATACGGATACACGCGCGATCGCCGATGCCTTGCGCCAGACTTTCGGCAATGCCGCGGTCGATGTCGTCGTGCAGCCGGTGGCAGACCGCCGCAAGCGCCTGCTGATCGCCGATATGGATTCCACCATGATCGGCCAGGAATGTATCGACGAACTGGCCGATCTCGTCGGCCTGAAAGCGCTGGTTTCCGGCATCACCGAGCGTGCGATGCGCGGCGAGATCGCTTTCGAACCGGCCTTGCGCGAGCGTGTCGCCCTGCTGAAGGGCTTGCCGGTGACTGTCATTGATGACGTGATTGCCGAGCGCATCACGCTGATGCCGGGCGCCAGGACGCTGGTCAGCACCATGCGCAAGCACGGCGCCTATACCTGCCTTGTCTCGGGCGGCTTTACGCATTTCACCAAGGTCGTCGCCGGCATGATCGGCTTTGACGAGCAGCACGCCAATACGCTGCTGGTGGAGCATGGCAAGCTGGCCGGCCTTGTCGCCGAGCCGATCCTTGGCCGCGAGGCCAAGCTCGAAAGGTTGTTAGCGCTGACATGTGAGGTGCATCTGCCGCTGGAAAAGACGCTGGCGGTCGGCGATGGCGCCAATGATCTGGCGATGATCGAGCGCGCCGGCCTCGGCGTGGCCTATCATGCCAAGCCCGCTGTAGCGGCCGCAGCCGCCGCCCGCATCGATCACAACGATCTGACCGCGTTGCTTTACCTGCAAGGCTACCGGCGGGACGAATTCGTCGACATCTTCGCCAGCTGAGCGTCGTCCCCGCTAGCGCGAGGACGACGATTGGCCAGTTACTCAGCCGCCTTGCGGAGCGTGTCCCATTCACGCAATGCCTGCGCATCGCGCGGCGTAACGTCCGGATATTGCGGGTCCTCGCCGACGCTTTCGGAAATCTTCCACGACCGCGCGCATTTCTTGCCCTGCGCGCGCTCCGGCATCACGGCGACGCCGCGCACATCATCGAGCCGGAACGCTTCGGCCGGCCCCTCGCCTTCCACCAGCGTCGCCGCCGAGGTGATGCAGATCTCGGCAAGGTCGGCATCGACGATGGCCGCGAACAGATCCATGTCCGACACATAGACGATCGGCGCCGCTTCCAGCGACGAGCCGATGCGCTTCTGCGCGCGTTCGAGTTCCAGCGCGCCGGTGACGACACGACGGACGCTGCGGATCTTGCGCCACTTCTCGGCCAAGGCTTCGTCGCGCCACTCCGCCGGCACATCGGCAAAAAGCTGCAGATGCACGGACTCGGCGTCATCGCCAAAGCGCGACAGCCACGCTTCCTCCGCCGTGAAGCACAGCATCGGCGCCAGCCACGTCACCGTGCAGCGGAACAGCTGATCGATCACGGTCAGCGCGCTCTTGCGCCGCTGCGACGAGATCGGGTCGCAATACAACGCATCCTTGCGGATGTCGAAATAGAAGGCCGACAGGTCGCTGGTCATGAAGGCGTTCAACTGCGCAAAGATGCGCTTGTAGTCAAAGGCGCGATAGGCCTCCTTCACCGCCACATCGAGCTCGGCCAGCCGATGCAGCATCAGCCGCTCCAGCTCCGGCATGTCCTTCACCGCCACGCGCTCATCGTCATGGAAATGCGCGAGCGAGCCGAGCATCCAGCGGATGGTGTTGCGCAGCTTGCGATAGGTCTCGACGGTGCCTTTCAGGATTTCCGGCCCGATCCGCAGATCGTCGGCATAATCGGACGCGCAGACCCACATGCGCAGAATATCGGCGCCGGAATTCTTGATGACGTCCTGCGGCGCCGTCGTGTTGCCGAGCGACTTCGACATCTTGCGGCCGTTCTCGTCGAGCACGAAGCCATGCGTCAGCACCATGTCGAACGGCGCGACGCCGCGCGTGCCGCAGCTTTCCAGCAGCGATGACTGGAACCAGCCGCGATGCTGGTCCGAACCTTCCAGATACATCACCTGATCGTTGCCATTCGGCTTGCGCTTGATGGCGGATAGCTGCGGAAACTGCTCGTCGTCTTCCAGCACGAAAGCATGCGTTGAACCGGAATCGAACCAGACATCGAGAATGTCGTCGACCTTCTTCCAGCCTTCGGACGCGCGCGCGCCGAGGAAGCGTTCGGTCGCGCCCGCCGCATACCAGGCATCGGCGCCCTCTTTCTCGAAAGCGTCGCCGATGCGCTGGTCGACCTCCGGATCGTTCAGGATCTCAACCGAGCCGTCGCCCTTTTCCTTGATGAAGACGGTGATCGGCACGCCCCAGGCGCGCTGCCGCGAAATCACCCAGTCGGGCTTGCTGTCGATCATGCCGTTGATGCGGTTCTCACCGCTCGGCGGCACCCATTGCGTGGCTTCGATCGCGGTCAATGCGCGCTCGCGCAACGTCGTGTTGCCGCCGGCAATGGTCTTGTCCATGGCGATGAACCATTGCGGCGTATTGCGGAAGATCACCGGCTTTTTCGACCGCCAGGAATGCGGATATTGATGCTTGAG
>Ga0164243_10000735_pt1 | contig 57249 bp, 46 predicted proteins | sample OricompcompostOP_FD_108781 | JGI IMG/M metagenome (GOLD analysis project Ga0164243, IMG submission 108781) | Organic Plus compost microbial communities from Emeryville, California, USA - Original compost - Organic plus compost (OP) | ecosystem: Engineered > Solid waste > Mixed feedstock >... | reverse complement strand
GCAAACGTCCGCTGAACTCCCATGCTCGTGCGCTCCGAAAAGAGTGAGGGCTTCGCTGCGGCAATACCGCAACAAAGCCCGCGACATGCAAGAGCAATCCCTCTTAAATCAGACCTTCCCTAGAGCAGTCCCTCCATGCCTACCTACGCCTACCGGGCCGTCGACGGAACGGGCAAGCGCACGCGCGGACACGCGCAGGCCGCGAGTACCTCCGCGCTGCAGCGCTCCCTCGAGGAGCGCGGCCTCTTCGTGCTCGACGTCGCGGAGTCGACGAGCGACGCGGTGGGCGGGCGTCGGGGCTTTCGCATCGGGCGCCGTCGCGAGGTGCTCGAGGTGACGCGCGCGCTCGCGGCGCTGCTGCCGGTCGGGATGCCGCTCGCTCAGGCGCTGAACGCGGCGAGCGGCGTCGCCAGCGGCGACGTGAAGGCCGCCCTCCTCGAGGTCCGCGAGCGGGTCGAGCGCGGCGACACGCTGTCGTCGGCACTCACGCACCACCGACGGCTGTTCTCGCCGCTTTATGTGGGGCTGGTGCGCGCCGGCGAGAAGAGCGGCGATCTCGACGCCGCGTTTCAGCGCCTCGCCGACCAGCTCGAGCGCGACGAAGCGCTGCGCGGCAAGATCCTGTCGGCGGCCATCTATCCGATTCTCCTCGCCGTCGCGGGGTCGATCGCCGTGACGGTGCTCCTGTTCTTCGTCCTGCCGCGCTTCGTCACGCTGCTCGAGGGGAGCGGCGCCAAACTGCCGGCGTCGACGTCGACGCTCCTCGCCGTGTCCGCGGCGATGCATCGGGCCTGGCCGCTACTGGTGCTCGCCCCGTTCGTGATCGCGACGTTCGCGGCGTGGGCCGCGAACACCGACGACGGCCGCCGCGCCTGGTCGCGGGTGATGCTGACGCTGCCTGGCGTGGCGACGCTGCGCCGCTACGCGCTCGCGGGCCGATTCGCCCGGCTCGTCGGCGTGCTGCTCGGCGGGGGTGCGCCGTTGCTCACCGCGCTCGACGACACGGTCGAATCGATCGGCGACCCGATCGCGCGCGACGACGTCGTTCGGGTGCGCACGCTCGTGCGCGAGGGCAGCTCGCTGCGCGGCGCGCTCACCGAGTCGCCGATCTTCCCGGCGCTCCTCGCGCAATTGGTGGGCGTGGGGGAAGACGCCGGACAGCTTCGCACTTTTCTCATGAAGGCGGCGGACATCTTCGAGGAGCGGACGGAGCGCGCGACCCAACGCCTGGCGACGCTCGCCGAGCCGTCGATGATCGTCGTGTTCGGCGCGATCGTGGCGTTCGTCGCGCTGTCGCTGCTCCAGGCGATCTACGGCATCAACGCGAGCTCGTTCAAGTGAGCGTTCGGCGCCGGCGCGGGTTCACGCTGTGGGAGCTCACGATGGTGCTCCTGATCATGGCGATCGCGACGACGCTCGCCGCGCCGGCATTCGCACGTCTCGGCGCCGACCGGCCGCCGGCCGCCGCCGGCGCGCTGCTCGGCCTGCTGCACGACGCGCGCAAGGCGGCGATCGACTACAACGCCACGACAACGGTGCGAATCGACCCGAAGACGCTCAGATATCAGGTCGACACGTCCGGCGTCGCGGGCTACGGCCTTCTGGCGGAAGGCGCGCTCGACCTCGGCCTCGGCGAGCGGCTCGAGGCGGATCAGCCGCGCCTGCAGTACATCTTCCGGCCGACCGGCGCCGCCTTCGCCGATACGGTCGTCGTGTTGGGGGGCGAGCGACAGCTCGTCGTTCGGGTGGATCCGTGGAGCGGGGTAGCGCGTGCGGATTCGGTCTGACCGCGCCGGGATCTCGCTGTTCGAGGCGGTGGTGGCGATCGCCATCGTCGGGATGACGGCCATCTCCGCGCTGGAATCGGTCGGCAGCGGCGAACGCGCCGCGGAGAAGGCTCGCCGGGCCATCGAAGCCGAGGCGCTCGCGGCGTCGCGGCTCGAGTTCCTGGATCTGATGACCGATCGCGAACTGCAGACGCTTCCCGATTCGGTCGAATCGGGCCGGTTCGCCAGTCCGCTCGATGAGTATTCGTGGAAGACGACGTCGTCGCCGGTCGAGGACCAGGCGGGGGTGTACGACGTGCGCATCACGGTCGCGTGGCCGACGGGCAGCTACAGCGTCGCGACGTACGTGTATCGGCAGCCGCCCATCATGACGCGCCGATGAGCAGGCCTCGACGCCGCGGCGGGATGACGCTGATGGAGCTCGTCATCGGGCTCGCCATCACGGGCATGATGGCGGCGGCCGGCGCGGCCGCGTTCACGTCGATCATCGACCATCGCGCGTCGATCCGAGATGCATCGCGCGCGACGGAACGCGCCGCGGCGTTTCGCGAGATGCTCGCGTCGTGGATCCATGGCGGCACGATTCAGATCCAGCGCGGCGGCGGACCGCGCGTGGGGCGAACGGCGGTCGCGGCGACCGCGGGCCGCGCGGGGACGACCAGCAGCACCGCGGCGGTGAGCCAGGCGCAGGCCGTCGCCGACGAGCTGGCATTCACCACCACCGCGCTCAATCCGTCGCTGCTCGGCAACGTGCGCATTCGGCTGTACGTCGACGGTGACGCGAACACGCCGGAGACCGGACTCACGATCGAGTATCAGCCGAACGCACAGCAACCGCTGGTTCGCCGCATCCTCGATCCGGCGATCGACTCGATGACGGTCGAGTATCTCGACACGCGCACCAACCGCTGGTATCCGTCTTCCGAAGTCGCGACCATCCAACCGCGAGCGGTCCGGATCGCGTTCCACTCGGCTGACTCGACGCAGTCGCCCTTGTTGGCGCTGCCCCTCGTCTTTCCGATCGGCAATCCGACGGCGATGACCGCGGCGAATCCCACGGGGACGCGATGAGCACGCGCAATCGACGCGGGGTGGCGCTGCTCGCGGCGCTCTGGCTCGTGGTCGCGATCGCCGCGGTGGCCGCGCAGTTCGCGATCGAGGCGCGCGAGCGTCGCAATGTCGGCATTCTCGCCGCGGAACGCGGCATCCAGCGCGCGGCGGCGATGGGTGCGCTCGCGATGACGCAGGCGAAGCTCGAGTACGCGATGCGCGTCGCGCCAGCCTCGGCGAACGCCGCGCGCCTCAGTTCCAGCGACCCGTGGCTCGGCATCGACTCGACGTATTCGGGAACGGTGTACGTCGACAGCGCGCCGGTCGCGGTCACGGCGCGCGACCTCGGCGAACAGTTGAACATTAATCAGCTCACCGAGACCGATCTGCAGTCCTTCTTCACCTTCCTGTTGCGCGATTTCTCGAAAGCCACGCAGCTCTCGCAGGCGATCATGGATTGGCGGGACGCCGACAGCCTCCCGAGGCCGAGCGGCGCCGAGCGTGACGACTACATCAAGGCCGGCCTGTTGGCGCTCCCGACGAATGCGTCGTTCCGCGACGTCGAGGAGTTGCAGAACGTGATGGGAATGACACCGGAGATTTACGCCACGATCGCGCCCTTTCTCACCACCCGCGGCAATGGCCAGGTGAACATCAACACGGCGCCGATCCCCGTGCTGCGGGCGCTGCCAGGAATGACGGACGCGATCGTCGCGGCGATCATCCAGTATCGATCGGGCGGGCGCCGCATCGACAACGTCGCGCAGGTGATCGACGTCGGCGCAACGCGCGGGGGCGGCCGGGGCGGAGCGGGCGTCACGACGCTGCAGGGGCGACTCACCACCACCACCAATAACGTCGAGTTCACCTTCGAGGCGCGGGTCGGACCGCAGGCTCCGCCGTCGAAGCTCACCGTCGTGATGCAACGAGCTGGCAACCAGGGGACGCTCGTGTCGTACAAGCAATGGCAATGACCTCCCCTCGTGCGCTCCGCAGGCCGCCCGTCGCGGCGAAACGCATCGTGACCGGCGTGGCCATCTCGGCCACGGAAGTCTGCGCGGCAGACATCCGGCTGCGTGGCAACGACGCCGCGCCGTGGAGAGCCGCGCTCGAGCCGCCGCCCGGAGACGGCGTCGCGTGGCCGTCGCTCGTGTCGGCGCTGAGCGATCTCGCCGCGGCGGTCGGTGTATCCGACGGCATGCTGGCGATCGCGCTCATGCCGCCGCTCACCGAAGTGCGACGGTTGGAGCTGCCGCCGCTGAACGACGTCGAGCTGCAACGGCTGCTCGCTCGCAACGCGCAGCGCTACTTCGTGCAGGCGCGCGGTGCGCAGGTCGTCGGCGCGGCGCCCGCCGGAAAGCGCGGGCGGAATGCGCCTGCTCCGATGATGGCGACCGCCGCATCGGCCAGATTCGTCGCGATGGTGCGCACGGCGGCAGAGCAGGCGGGGTGGACGATCGCGAGCGTGGCGCCGGCGGAAAGCTCGTGGGCGGGTGGAGCGGTGACGGCGTGGCCGTCGTTCGCGCGCGGAAGCGCGTGGCTCCTCGTCGCGCAGGAGGCGCGCACCGACCTGCTGCAACTCGACGCGGGGCAGCTCGTCGCCATTCGACGGTTTCGCGCCGGTGCGCTCGACGCACCGTTGATCGTCGACACGATCGGGCGGTCGGCGCGAATCGGGATCGTCGGCGCGTCCGCACCGAAGCACGACCTCACCGCCGCACTCGCCGGCCAGGGATTCACGCCACAGCCGATCGGCGCCGAGTGGGTCGGCGCCGGCGGATCCGCGGCGGAGTTCGCGGCACAGTTCGCAGGGAGCGAGCGCGGCCCGGTGTTGCGCGGCGAGGAGGCGGTTGCGGTCGAACGCGTGCGTGCGCGGCGGGCCGCATGGTCGGTCGCGGCGGCAGCGGTCGGCGTCCTCGCACTGTCGGCGGGCGTCGAGCTGTGGGGCGTCCATCGCCAGTTGCGGATGGTGCGCGAGGAGCGCGAGCGGCTACGCCCGCAGATCGCGTCGACGATGGTCGGTCGCACCACGGTCGACGCAACCTCGCGAAGTCTCGCCACGCTGGCGACGATCGAGCGTGAGTCGCCGCACTGGTCGTCGATCATAACGACGCTCAGCGAGGCGATCACCAGCGACGCGTACCTCACGGCCATTCGCGCCCGCAAGGATTCTCTGATCGTCGACGGGCTCGCCGAGCATGCGTCGCGCGTCTTCGACGCGCTGCAACGGTCGAAGGCGGTCGACGACGTGAAGTCCGCCGCGCCGGTGCGTCGCGAGATGCAGGACGACGGGACCGCGCTCGATCGGTTCACGATCGCCGCTCGCCTGCCGTCGCCGCCCGCACCGGCGGGCGCCGGGAAGTCCACCACCGCGCCGGCCGTCAATGCGTCGCCGTCTCGCGGGGGCGCGCGATGAAGTGGAGCACCATGAACCAGCGTGACCGACGCGCCGTGATGTCGGGCGCGCTGGTGCTGCTCCCGTTCGTGCTCTTCATCTGGGCGGTGCGGCCGTACATGGCCGCTCTCTCCGACGCACGCGATCGACTCGAGACGGAGCGCGCCACGCTTGCGCGCGAACGCGCGGCCATCGCCGTCGCGCGACAGAGTCCGCGGCTCCAGCATGTTGCCGATTCGGTGATGCGGTCGACCCAGCAGCGGCTCTTCGCCGGCAAGGACGACGCGATGGCGAGCTCGGAGCTGGCCGCCTACCTCGGCGACGTCGCCGAACGCTCGCGCGTGCTGCTGCAGAGCGCGGGAACGCGGCCGGCCGCGCCCGTGGTCGACGGCGTGCGCACCCTTCACGTCGAGATCCGCGCCGAATCCGACCTCCTCGGCACACTGCTGTTCCTGCAGAATCTCGAGCGTGGCGAGAAGCTCGTCCGCGTCGATCGGCTCGACATCTCGCGCGTGCCGCGGGCCGGCGAAGACGACAGCGAGACATTGTCGATCGCCGCGACGATCTCCGGGTTTGCGATCGACGATGGTTCGAGCGCCGCGGCGGCGGCGTCTCCGGCACCGGCGAAGCCGGCCCTGGTATCACCGACAGCGAGCCTCGACGCGGCGGGGATTCGGTGATCGCGTCGCTCGACTTCCGCGAATGGAGCAGGACGCCGGCGATGCGCGCGGCGCTCGCGTTCTTCGCCGCGTCGCTCGTCGTACTCGGATGGACGTTCGTTCGCGCGTTCCGCGCCGAGCCGTTGCCGTCGACGACCGTCGCGCCGGTCACGGGGCTGGAGACGATCGGGCGGACGCCGCCGCGCCCCGCGGCCAATCTGCAGACCGCCGTCGAGAACGATCTCTTCTCGCCGGATCGAACCGCGCCGGCGACGCCGTATCGCATGCCGGGCGATGCCGATCCGGGAGAGCGTCGCCCCGAGCCGGCCAGACCCGCGGTGCTGGGCACGGCCGTAGCGAGCGACGGAAAGCATTTCGCGACACTTCAGCTCGGGACCGACTCGCCGAAGCTCGTGCGAGTGGGCGACCGGATCGGCGACTGGACCGTGCGGGCGATCAGCCGCGGCAAGGTCGTCGTCGAAAGCAGTCAGGGTACGCGCGCCGAGCTTGGCGCGATCACTTTGGGACGTTGATCATGTCGATTAATAAAACGCTCATGCTGGTCGCCACGGTGGCGCCGTTGGCGCAACCGGCGGAGGCCCAGCGGGGCGGGCGCGCCGCCGCGCCTCCCGTTCGTCAGGACACCGCGGCACGCCGGCCCGCGGCCGGCGTCGCGCTCGATTTTCAGGACCAGGAGCTGCGGACGGTGCTCGACGCCATCGCGGCGGCCGGTGAGCTGAACGTCGCGCTGTCGAACATTCCGTCGCAACGCATCACGCTTCACATGGGACGTCCGCTCGGCCGCGACGCGATGGTGGACGTGCTCAAGCAAATCGCCGAAACGAACGGGCTCAAGGTGACCGTGACGCCGGCCATGATTCAGATCGCCGGTCCGGTGCCGGAGCCGCCGTCGAGAACGACCCCGGCGCAGCAGCTCGCGCAGCAGATCGCCCAGGCCAATCAACAGCAGCAGGTTCGGCTCTTCACGTACCGGTTGAAGCACGCGAGCGCCGTGCAGCTCGCGCCGGTGCTGACGAACCTGTTCAGCGGCGCGACCGGCGTGCGCATCGGCACGCAGACCGTGATTCCCAACGCGAACGGGAACGGCTTCACCGTGATCGGCGGCAACAACGTGGGCCGCGGCAACGTACCGCCGACACCCGGTGTGGCGGGCGCGCCCGGCGGAGGGCGAGGCGGTGCCTTCAACCCGGGTGGTGGGCGCGGCGGAGCGGCGCAAGCGGTTCAGGCGCAGGTCGAGCAGGCGATTCAAGGGCTGTCGGCGCAGGCGGGGGACATCCGCATCATCGCCGAGGAGTCGAGCAACTCGCTGCTCGTGCGCGCGACCGAGCCGGATTGGGCGCTCGTGCAGCAGGTGATTCAGGGCGTGGATCTGCGCCCGCTGCAGGTGCTGATCGAAGTGACCATCGCCGAGGTCCAGCGCACGCACGACTACGACCTCGGCGTGTCCGGCAACGTGACGGCGACGCGCTTCAATCGCGCGGACTCGGCCATCGCGCCGTCGGCGGCGAGCGCGCGCGACTTCATTCTGCGCCTCACGGGCGGCAACGGGTCCGTGCGCTACGACGTCGCCATCGCGGCACTGCAGGAGCGCGGCGACGTGAAGGTGTTGTCGCTGCCGGTCATCATCGCGCAGAACAATCGTCAGGCCGTGTTGAACGTCGGTTCGTCGCGGCCGTTCGTGCAGGTATCGCAGACCGTGCCGAACGACCCGACCGGCCGCGTGCAGACGGTGCAGTACATCGACGTCGGCACGGTGCTCACGATCACGCCGACGATCAACCCGGACGGCTACGTCAATCTCCAGGTGCAGCAGCAGGACAACAGCGCGACGAACCAGGTGCAGTTCGACGCGCCGGTCATCAACAAGCGCGAAGCGACGACGCAGATCTTCATCAAGGACGGCCAGACGACCGTGATCGGCGGGCTCGCCGATAACACGAACAGCAACGACGTCTCGGGCATTCCGTTTCTGAGCCGCATCCCGGTGATCGGTCCACTGATCTTCGGACGCACGACGAAGAGCCAGGCGACGAACGAGCTGTTCCTGTTCCTGACGCCGCACATCATCTCGAGCGACGAGGACATCGATCGTCTGCGCGACGCCGTGAAGCATGGCAGCGATCTGTTGCAGGAAGTCGATGTCGGTCCGCGCATCGTTCCGGGGGGCGACACGCTCAAGGTACGCATCCCGCGCGACACCACCCGTGGCGACTCGCTCACGACACTGCGTCGTCGCCCGCCGCGCGACACGACGACGCTCGACCTCCGGGATCCATCGCGATGACCGCCGCGCCGCACTCCGCGGCCGAGCTGCTCGAGGTCGAGCGGCTCACCACGGCGCTCTCGGCGGACTGGCTCGAGCAGCACGGCGTGCTGCCGATCCGCCTCGAGAACGACGTGCTGGTCGTCGGCACGTGGCACGAGCGCGTCGACCCGCTCGCGCTCGACGACCTCCGTCTGCTCTTCGCGGCGGGGATCTCGCTCGAGCGGTTCGGCGAGCACGATCTGCGCACGACCATCCGGCGGCTGTATGCGCCGGAGGCGGCGACGGCGGAAGGGCTGATCGCCGGATTGAGCGGCGAGGCGCGCGCGGTGGACGTCGACGAGATTCCGCTCGACGATCTGCTGCACCTTGCCAACGAGGCGCCGGTCGTCCGGCTCGTGAACCTCCTGTTGATCGAAGCGCTCGACGCGCGCGCGTCGGACGTCCACCTCGAGGCGTATCAGGATGGCTTGAGGGTTCGCTATCGCGTCGACGGCGTTCTGCAGAACGCGCCGTCGCCGCCGCCGCACCTGACCGCGGCGATCATCAGCCGCCTGAAGATCATGGCCGAGCTGGACATCGCCGAGCGTCGGCTGCCGCAGGATGGCCGTATTCGGTTGAGGTTGCAGAATCGGCAGGTCGACGTCCGTGTCTCCACCGTGCCGACGCTGCGCGGAGAGAGCGTCGTGCTCCGTTTGCTCGACAAGGAGCGCGGGCGCATCTCGCTCGCCGAGCTGGGAATGGCGCCGGACACCTTCGAGCTGTTCGCTGAGGTCGTGTCGCGCCCGCACGGCATCGTCCTCGTCACCGGTCCGACGGGCTCGGGAAAGACGACGACGCTGTATGCGGCCGTCGAGCTGATCAGGACCGGCCGCGAGAAGATTCTAACGGTCGAGGATCCGGTCGAGTACGAGCTCGGCGGTGTCCCTCAGGTGCCGGTCAACGAGAAGGCTGGAATGACCTTCGCCGGCGCGCTGCGCGCGCTGCTTCGGCAGGACCCCGACATCATTCTCGTCGGCGAGATTCGCGATGCGGAGACGGCGCAGATCGCCACGCAGGCGTCGCTCACCGGGCACCTCGTCCTGTCGACGCTGCACACGAACGACGCACCGACCGCGCTCACGCGGCTGCTCGATCTCGATGTGGCGGCCTATCTCGTGGCGAGCACTGTCGACGCCGTGCTGGCGCAGCGGCTCGTGCGCGTGATCTGTCCGCACTGCAAGGTGGAGACGAAGCCCGACAGATCCGTCGCGCGGCGGATCGACGTCGCCGCACTCGGACTCGAGCGCACCTGGAAGGGAGCCGGCTGCGACGAGTGCCGCGGGACGGGGTATCGCGGGCGAACCGGCGTCTACGAGCTGCTCGTGATGGACAACGATCTTCGACTCGAGGTGCAGAAGCGCCGCGGCTCCGAGGAGCTGCGCGCGATGGCGGTGCGAAAGGGGATGCGCACCTTGCTCGACGACGGCGTACGGGCGGCGCGGGCCGGCGTCACGACGATCGAAGAGGTGCTGCGCGTAGCGCGCGCCTGACGTCGCGCCGATCAGCTCGATCATCGAACTGATATTCGCAGAAATTGATTCGCGTGCGCACGACGGTTGCGACGTGCGTCGGGCTCTCGCCACGAGGGCGAGGGAACCGACAGCAGCCTGAACCGAGGTGAAGTATGCTACAGCGCACGTTGATCGCACTCGCCGCGACGATGCTCGTCGCCGGAACGGCCGCCGCACAGGGCAAAACCAAGAGCGCCAGCGGCGTCGTGGTCAAGAACAAGGAAACGGGAACTCGCGAGTGGTATCGCGCGAAGAACGGCACGTGCGCGACCACCGACATCGGTGCCGCGCACGAAGTGATGATCAAGAGCGACAAGTTCGATCCGAAAACCATGATCTCGCCGGACTCGGCCAAACTCATCGCGCTGTGCGTCGTTCCGGGACAGATCGGCTCGGGCGAGATGAACGTCACCGACGGCCGCACCGCCTACGCGATCACGATCATCCCGAACGGCAAGAAGACGCACTCGAAGGTGACGGTGGACGCTCGAACGGGCGCCGTCCTTTCTGAGAAGCAGTTCGGTGGGATGCGTGGGCTCGCCGGCTGGGTCCGCGAGAGCTTCGAGCACGAACAGAACAAGACGCCTTGATGGTTCGAATCGGCGCGGGCGGAGCGGAGAGTTTCAGGCTCCGCCCGGCGCCGGGCGCGTCGGCGATACAAGCGCTGGAGAGTAAGCTCATCAGAAAGCTCTCTGTAGACCAACGATTGCAGGCACCTGAGCCCACCGCCCGCCCCCCATGCTCAGCCGCGAGCGCGCAACCGCTCCGCCGATCGACGCCCATACGCGAAATAGATCACCAGCCCCAGCGCCAGCCACGCGATCAGGCGGATCCACGTGGCGAGTGGCAGCCCGAACATCTGTGTTAGACAGATCGACGCACCGAGGAGCGGCACCCACGGCATCCAGGGCGTCCTGAACGGCCGCTCGAGCTGCGGATCCGACCGCCGCAACAGCCACACGCCGAGCGACACCATCACGAACGCGAGCAGCGTCCCCATCGACGTGAGCTGCGTCAGCGTCCCGATGGGAAAGAGACCCGACACCAGCGCGACCACCACGCCGGTCATCGCCGTGGTGATGTACGGCGTCTTGAACCGTGGATGAATACTGCCGAACAGCGGCGGAAGCAGACCGTCGCGGCTCATCGAGTAGAAGATCCGCGGCTGGCCGAGCAGCATCACGAGCATCGTGCTCGACAGGCCGGCGATCGCCCCGAGCTTGATGACGGGACGAAGCCACGTGAGCCCCGTCGAATCCACGCCGAGCGCGATCGGCGCGGGCACGTTGAGCTTCGAGTAGTGCACGATGCCGGTCAGCACGAGCGCGGTCGCGATGTAAAGAATCGTGCAGACCACGAGCGACCACAGAATGCCGCGCGGCATGTCCCGTTGCGGATGCTTTGCCTCCTGCGCGGCGGTCGAAACGGCGTCGAACCCGATGAAGGCGAAGAAGATCACGCCGGCACCGCGCAGTACGCCGCTCCAGCCGAATTCGCCGAACTTGCCGGCGTTCGGCGGAACGAACGGGTGCCAGTTCGCGCGATTGATGTACGCCGCGCCGAACGCGATGAACAGCAGCAGCACGACCACCTTGACGAGAACGATGATCGTGTTGAAGCGCGCCGACTCCCGGATGCCGACGATGAGGATCATCGAGACGAGCAGCACGATCGCCGCGGCGGGGACGTTGAACACCCCCGTGACGGTGCTCCCATCGGGCAGCGCGACCTGTGAGCCCGGCGGCCCGGTCAGCGCCGCCGGAAACGCGATTCCCATGTCCTGCAGCATGCTGACGACGTTTCCGGACCAGCCGACCGCGATCGTCGACGCGCCCAGCGCGTACTCCAGGATCAGGTCCCAGCCGATGATCCACGCGCAGAACTCACCGAGCGTCGCGTAGGCGTACGTGTAGGCGCTGCCCGCGACCGGGATCATGCTCGCGAACTCCGCGTAGCACAGCCCCGCAAAGCCGCAGCCGACCGCCGCGATGACCATCGAGATCACGAGCCCAGGGCCGGCAAACTGCGCCGCGGCGGTTCCCGTGATCACGAAGATGCCGGCGCCGATGATCGCGCCGATCCCGAGCGTCGTGAGACTGAACGCGCTCAGCGTCCGATGGAGCGAGCCGGTGTTCGCCTCGGCGATCAGCTCCTGTACCGGTTTGCGTATGAAGAGGCTCATGGTGCACGATGCGGAACCCGCTCCGTTCCTGCGTCCGACGCCGGTACGCGCGATGTCAGAGGCGTGTCAGAGCCTTGCCGCCGAGCCGGCGTGAGCCATTGCCGCCGTGCGGCCCGCTGTCGAGATTCGCCAGATGGCCACGCCACGCACCGGACCGTTCGCGCCGCGTTCGCGCGCGATGCTGCTGGCCATGCTGCTCGTCGCCACGCTCGCCCTGGCGACCATGCTCGCCTACGAGGCCCACGACGCGTCGCGCTCACATCGGGCGACCGCCGAGCGAGCGCTGACCGACTACGCGGCCGTCGCGGCCTGGGAGCTCGTCGCCGGCGTGAACGACGAGCTGCAATCGACCGTCGGATCCGCGTTGGCGCCGCTCACTCGCGCGCGTGCCACCACGCCGTACGAGCTGCTCGCCGCACCCGGGCTGCTCGCCCCGGGCGCCGACGGCGCACTGCGCTGTCCGGCCTCCGCTCGGGGTGACACGTCTCGCTTCTACTTTCGCGTCGATTTCCGCGACGCGTCGCTCGCCCTCGACGGCCGGACGGTGCCGTCTCCCGCGATGCGTCAGTGGTTGATCGACACCGTGAGTGCGCACGCACGCAGTGCGTACCAGTCCGATTGGGACTACGCGCTCATCGTCGGGGGGCCGGCGGGTGAGACGCCGTCGGCGATCGCGTATGCCGTGAAGTATGCGGAACACCGCGCGCCGATCGCGGCATACGGCTTCAGAACGTGTGCGACCTTCCTCGGCGCCGATCTGATCGCGTCGGTGATGAGCCACAGGGCGCTGCTGCCCACCACGGTCACCGGGGGCGCCCCGATCGATTCGCTGCTCGCCATCACCGTGACGTCGCCCGCCGGAGCGGTGGTCTTTCAGAACGCGTCGCGCGACACGTCGTCATACAGTGCACAGGCGCCGCTCGAGGAAGCCGGCGGCTTCCGCGTGCGCGCGACAGTCCGGCCGCGCGCTGTGCAGATGCTCGCGCTTGGCGCGCTGCCGCAGTCGCGCGTGCCGGTCCTGGTCGGGCTGCTCACGATCACCGCCGCGATGGTCGGCGTGACTGTCCTGCAGCTTCGGCGCGAGCACGAGCTCGCCCGCCTGCGCTCGGACTTCGTCTCGAGCGTGTCGCACGAGCTGCGGACACCGCTGTCGCAGATTCTTCTCTTCGCGGAGACGCTCAACCTCGGCCGCGTCCGTACCGAAGCGGAGCGACACTCGGCGACGGACGTAATCGTGCAGGAAGGGCGGAGATTGATGCATCTCGTCGAGAACATTCTGCACTTCTCGCGGGCGGAGCGCCGGATGACGCGGCTCGGGCCGGAGCGGCTGGACTTCAGTGAAGCGGTGAACGGCATCGTCGCCGACTGGCGGCCGCTCGCCCTGGCCGCCGACGTCACCGTTCGCGTGGATCTGACACCCGGGATCGACGCGATGGCCGATCGCGGCGCGTTGCGGCAGATCGTGCTCAATCTGCTCGACAACGCGGTGAAGTACGGGCCGACGTCGCAGACCGTGGTCGTGACGACGGCGCAGGTGCGCGGCCGCGCGCGGATCACCGTCGAGGACGAGGGCGAAGGCATTCCCGCGCGCGAGCGCGAGCGCGTGTTCGATTCGTTCTATCGACTCGAGCGGCACGCGAACTCGTCGATCGCCGGGAGCGGCATCGGCCTGTTCGTCGTGCGCGAGCTCGCGCGGCTGCACGGCGGCGAAGCCTGGATCGAGAGCGGCGCCGTCGGTGCGCGCGTCGTCGTGGAGCTCGACGTGTCACTCGGCGCCGAAGGCGGCAACGACGCGCGCCGGCTGGAGCGATCGCGCGAGCACAGTGGAGCGGCCGTATGAAGCGCGTGCTCATCGTCGAGGACAATCGGAATCTGGCGACGGGCCTTCGCAACAACCTCGAGATCGAGGGCTACGCCGTCGACGTGGCCTCCGACGGAACGACCGGGCTCGCGCTCGCACGGTCGAAGTCCCCCGATCTCATCGTGCTCGATCTCATGCTGCCCGGCATGGATGGGTATCGCGTGCTGAAGACGCTCCGCGAGGACGGCATCGATACGCCCGTGCTCATCCTCAGCGCACGCGTCGAAGAGACCGATAAAGTGCTCGGCTTCCACCTAGGCGCCGACGACTACGTCGCGAAGCCGTTCGGTTTGCTCGAGCTGCTGGCGCGCGTCGATGCGCTGCTGCGTCGGGTGGCGGCGAAGAGCGCGAAGTCCAATCGCGCGTTGCCCTCGTCGTTCGGCGACATCGAGATCGATACGCGGACGCACACGGTGCGGCGTGCCGGTGAGCCGGTCACGTTGCGCCCCAAGGAGTACGATCTGCTGATCGCGCTGCTCGCGCGCGATGGTCAGGTGGCGACACGCGCCGAGCTGCTCGAGGAGGTCTGGGGCTATTCGGATGAGGTGTACTCGCGGACGGTCGATACGCACGTCGCGGAGCTGCGGCGCAAGCTGGAGCCGAACGCGGCCGAGCCGCGATACATCCTCACGGTGCGAAAGACCGGGTATCGGATCGAGGTCGGGGCGAGTCGCGCGCTGACGCGGTGACGGGGCGGCGCATTTGCGATTGACCGCGCGGGCGCGTCGTCGTACTTTATTTCGTAGAGTACTTTAGCCGACCCACCTGAACTCGGCCCCACCTTGTCGATCGCCCTACGGATCCGCGGCATCTCCAAGACGTACCCCAACGGCGTCCACGCCCTCAAGGACGTCTCTCTGACCATTCCCGCCGGCATGTACGGACTCCTCGGCCCCAATGGCGCCGGCAAGTCCACGCTCATGCGCATTCTCGCGACGCTCCAGGAGCCCGACGCCGGCGACATCACCCTCGGCGACATCGACGTCGTCGCGCAGAAGGACGACGTGCGGCGAACCCTCGGCTACCTGCCGCAGGAGTTCGGCGTCTACCCAAAGGCGACCGCCGAAGAGCTTCTCGATCACTTCGCGCTGCTGAAGGGCATCGTCCACCGCGGGGAGCGCAAGGACGTCGTCGACGCCCTGCTGCGACAGACCAACCTCTGGGAGGTCCGCAAACAGAAGCTCGGCGGCTATTCCGGCGGCATGCGACAGCGCTTCGGCGTCGCGGTCGCGCTGATCGGGAATCCCAGACTGCTCATCGTCGACGAGCCGACGGCCGGCCTCGACCCCGCCGAGCGGGTGCGGTTTCTCAACCTGCTTTCGGAGCTCGGTGAGAGCAGCGTGGTGCTGCTGTCGACACACATCGTCGAGGACGTGAGCGAGCTGTGTACGCGCATGGCCATCATCGATCAGGGCGAGATTCTCCTCGAGGCAGAGCCGCTGCGCGCGGTCGACGAGCTGCGCGGACGGATCTGGCGGCGCATCATCCCGAAGTCCGAGCTGTCGGCTGTCGAGCGGCGGTATCGCGTGATCTCGACGAAGCTGCTCGCCGGGCAAACGGTGGTGCAGGTCCACAGTGCGACGTCGCCCGGGTCCGAGTTCGAGTCCGCTGAGCCGGACCTCGAGGACGTGTACTTCTGCGCGATGGCGGGGCACATCGGCCGGCGCGCCGGGAGCGCGGCGGTAGCTTCATGAAGTTCCGGGCCGTCGTTCAGTTCGAGCTGCGCTACCAACTGCGCAGGCTCTGGCCGTGGCTGACGCTCTCCGCGCTGGTGGTGTTCACATACTTCGTCCAGCGCGACGCATCGCTCGCGAACGCACTGTACGAGGACATCTCCGGAAACGCACCATTCAACATCGCCAAGACGACCGTCATCTCGACGCTGATCTGGCTGTTGGCCGGCGCGACCATCGCGGGCGACGCCGCCGCGCGCGACGTGTCGACGCGCATGTACCCGCTCGTCTACACCCAGCCGCTGAGCAGGGCCGAGTATGTCGGGGGGCGCTTCGCGGCGGCGCTGGCGATCAATGCCGCAATGCTCCTCGGCGTCCAGCTGGCGATCGCCGCGGCGGTGTACTCGCCCGGCGTCGATACGATGCGCACGGCGCCCTTCCGGCTTGCTTCGTACGCGACCGCCTACCTGTACGTCGCACTGCCAACCGCGATCGTCGCCACGGCGCTGCAATTCGCCTTTGCCCTGCGCAGTGGGCGAGCGATGGCCAGCTACTTCGGCAGTGTTCTGCTGCTGTTCATGAGCTTCTTCGTCGCGTCGCTGCTGCTCTACGGGCGCGGCCTCGGCACGCTGCTCGACCCGATCGGCATGCGTTTCATCATCGAGGACGTCGCGCACCGCTGGACGGTGATCGAGAAGAACACGCGGCTGCTCGCCTTCGACGACGTCATCCTCCGGAACCGACTGCTGTGGCTCGGCGTGGCGGCCGCGGCGTTCGCGCTGACCGTCTCTCGCTTTCGGTTCGCGCATCGGGTGGAAGGAGTTTCGTGGCGCCGACGATTGGTCCGTCGCCTGAATGCGCGAGCGCCGCGCTCGGATCTTCATGTTGTCGACACGCCGGCGGTGGTGCCCGCGGCGACGCGAAGCTTCGGGTTCGCGAGCCGAGTACGCGCGACGCTGGCCGTCGCCCGTACTTCGTTCCGTGCCATGGCTACCAGTTGGGCCGGACTCTTCATGCTGGGCGCCATTCCGCTCGTCACGATTCTCATCGTACTCGACCAGATGACGGCGCTCGGCGCACCATTGGTGCCCGCGACTGGGCAGGTGATCAAGGAGTTGACCGCCCCGATTTCGTCCGAGCTCAGTCGATGGATCGTGGTGCCGCTGCTCACGGTCTTCTTTGCCGGAGAGCTGGTCTGGCGCGAGCGGGACACCGGCGTGAACGAGATCGACGACGCGCTGCCGGTGCCGGCGTGGGTGCCACTGCTCGGGAAGTTTCTGGCGCTCGGCATGCTGCTCGCCGCGTTTCTCGCGATGCTCATCGCGGCGGGCGTCGCCGCCCAGACGATCCTCGGCTATCACGCGTACGAGCTTCCGCTCTATCTCGGGATTCTCATGGGCATTCAGCTCCCTGAGTATCTCGTGTTCGCGGCGTTGGCGCTGTTCATCCACGTGCTGGTGAATCAGAAGTACGTCGCCCACCTCGTCGCGGTCGTCGCCTACGGTCTGATCGTTCTCGCGCCGATGTTCGGCATCGAGCACACGCTCCTGATCTACGGCGCGGGGCCCTGGTGGAGCTACACCGAGATGCGTGGTCTGGCTCCCTACGTGCGGCCCTGGCTGTGGTTCAAACTCTACTGGTCGATCTGGGCGTTTCTGTTTGGCGTGGCGGCCGTGCTGTTATATGTGCGCGGCCGCGAGACCGGCGCGGGCGTCAGGCTTCAGATCGCGCGCCGGCGGCTCACCCGAACGACGCAGACGGCCGTCGCGGTCGCGTGCATTCTGCTGCTCTCCGTCGGCAGCTTTGTCTTCTACAATACCAATGTGCTCAACGAGCACGTCACCAGCGCCGATCTCGACCAGCAGAAGGCGGACTATGAGCGCCGGTACGGGCGCTTCGCCGACGCGGTGCAGCCGCGCATCCGGCGCGCCGACCTCCGCGTCGACATTCATCCGGACCAGGGAGCGGTCGTCATCGCCGGCACCTATCGGCTGGTGAACGTCGCCGACGTGCCCCTCGACTCGATCCATCTCGATCTCGGTCGCGGGGTCGACAGCCTCACGTTCGACAGGCCGGCCACACGCGTTCTCGATGACTCGGCGTTGAACCAGGCGATCTACACGCTGGCTCAGCCGCTCGAGCCGGGCGACTCCGTTTCGTTGCGCTTCGCGATGCGTGTGGCTCCGCGGGGCTTTCACGACCGTGGCGCCGACGTGTCCATCACACCCAGCGCGACGTTGTTCACCAACGCGTGGCTGCCGTCGATCGGCTATCAGCGCAGCCGCGAGCTGCTTGCGCCCGCCGAGCGCCGCAAACACGGGCTCCCGGAACGTCCAGTCATCCCATCGCTCTACGACGCTTCCGCCCGAAAGGGCGACCACGATTCGATCGCGCTCGATGTCGTCATGAGCACGAGCGGCGATCAGGTCGCGGTCGGGCCGGGAACCCTGCGTCGCTCGTGGACCAGCGACGGCCGGCGCTACTTCCACTACTCGACGCCGCAGCCCATCGGCAGCGAGTGGACGTTCGCATCCGCGCGCTACGACCGGCGCGAGATGAGTCGGAACGGTGTCGCCATCAGCCTCTATCACCATCCGACGCATACCGGGCATCTCGACCGGATGGTCGACGGCATCGATGCGGCGCTGGACTACTACGCCGGGCAGTTCGGACCGTACCGCTACGGGCAGCTCACGGTGCTCGAAGTTCCCGGCGATGGCGTCGGCGTGCACGCCGATGCGAGCATGCTGACGCACGGCGAGGGCATCACCCTGCTGCGGCCGAAGCGCGGCGGACTCGATCTTCCGTACGCCGTCGCCGGTCACGAGATGGGACACCAGTGGAACATCCCGGCCGCATTCGTGGAAGGCGCACCGGTCATGTCGGAGAGCGTGGCGTGGTACGAGGCGATTCAGTTGGTCAAACACACCAGAGGTATCGCCGAGGTGCACCGGCTGTTGCAGTTCATGCGACAGCCGTACCCCTACGCGCCGATCCGTCGGGGCGAACCGCTGCTCCGCGCGCTCGATCCCTACATGTCATACCGCAAGGGGCCGTTCGCGCTCTACCTGATGAGCGACGCCATCGGCGAAGAGAAAGTGAACGGGGTGCTCCGGCGGCTGTGGCGTGAACACACACGCGACGGAGCCCCGCTCGCGACCACGCTCGACCTGTATCGTGGGCTGTACGCCGTCACGCCCGACTCCGTGCGGCCGCTGCTGCACGATCTGTTCGAGGTCAACACCTACTGGAACTTCGCGACGGAGCAGCCGAAGGCCGAACAGAATGCCGACGGCACGTGGCGCGTGACGCTGCGGCTGCGAGCGCGGAAGTCAGTCGTGGACAGCGCCGGAGTCGAGTCGGCCGTGCCGATGAACGACCGGGTTCAGATCGGCGTCTTCGGAGAACCGTCGAACGGCGACAAGCTGGCGAACCCGCTGTACCTCGAGAAGCACCGCCTTCCGTCCGATACCTCGACGATTACGATCACAGTGCCGCGCAAGCCGGCTCTCGCTGGCGTTGACCCGCATCACCTGTTCGACTGGGAGCAGGGCGAGGAGGACGACAACGTCAGACCAGTCGTGGTGGAGATCAAATCCGGAGCGGCTGCTCGCTCTCCAGCGCGCTGACTGGTTGCAGGCCCGGCCGCAGCAGCGAGATTAGACATCCACGACTTGGATTTCAAACTCGTTTCTGACCCGCCGGGCCCGCCCATGAGTCGAAGCCTCATCCTCCTCGCGATCGTCGCGTCGTCCGCCGGCGCGCAGCAACAGGTCGACCTTCTCATTCGCAACGGAACCGTCGTCGACGGCACCGGAACCAATGGGCGGCGCGCCGACGTCGGCATCAAGGGCGACCGCATCGCGTTCGTGGGCAATGCCACGAACGCCCGCCTTACCGCGGCCAGGACGATCGACGCGACAGGGTTGATCGTCGCGCCCGGGTTCATCGATCCGCACACCCACACCGCCGGCGACCTCTCGAGCGCCGAGCGGAAGTCGAATCTGCCGTATCTCATGCAGGGCGTGACGACCGTCATCACGAACAACGACGGCGGTGGGTCGATCGAGATCGGCAAGCTGCTCGACGGCTGGAAGACGAATGGCATCGGCACGAACGCGGCGGTCTACGTGCCGCAGGGCTCGGTGCGGGGCGCCGTGATGGGCATGTCCGCCGCGACTCCGACCCCCGCCCAGTTGGATTCGATGAAAAAGCTCGTCGCGCGCGGGATGGATGAAGGCGCGATCGGCCTGTCCACCGGGCTGTACTACGCGCCGGGCAGCTACTCGACGACCGAGGAAGTGATCGAGCTCGCGAAGGTCGCCGCCGCGAAGGGTGGACGCTACGACTCGCACATTCGCGACGAGAGCTCCTACACCATCGGGCTCATCGGGTCGGTGAACGAAGTGATTCGCATCGGCCGCGAAGCCCACATGCCCGTCCACATCTCCCATATCAAGGCGCTCGGCGCCGACGTGTGGGGAATGAGCGACTCCGTGATCGCGCTGATGAAGGAGGCGCGGAGACAGGGGATCGACATCACGGCCAGCCAGTACCCCTACACGGCGAGCGGCACGAGCGTCGGGTCATCCCTTCTTCCGCGCTGGGCCGAGACCGGCGGCAAGGATTCTCTCGCGTGGCGAATCCACGATCCGGCCACGCATGCGAAGCTTGCCGCGGAGATGACCGAGAACATGCGCCGGCGCGGCGGAGCGAACACGCTGCTCATCACCGGCGGACGTGACAGCACCATCCGCGGCAAGCGGCTCGACGCTGTCGCCGCGATGTGGGGCACGACCCCGATCGAAGCCGCGATGAAGATCATTCTCGCCGGCGACGCGTCGGTCGCGTCGTTCAACATGGACGAGAAGGACATCCTGCGGTTCATGACGCAGCCGTTCATCACGCTCGACTCCGACGGCAGCGAGGGCCACCCGCGGAAGTACGGCACGTTTCCGAAGTTCTTTCACGAATACGTGCGAGAGAAGCACGTGATGGCGCTTCCGCAGGCCGTGGAGCGCAGCAGCCGAGCATCGGCCAGGCTGCTCGGGCTCGAGGCGCGTGGGGTGATAGCGCCGAACGCCTTCGCGGACGTGATCGCCTTCGACCCCGCCACGTTCGCCGATCAATCGACCTACGAGGAGCCGAAGCGGCTGGCGACGGGGATGAAGTACGTCGTGGTGAACGGCGTGGTCGCGATCGATGGCGGCCGATATACCGGAGCGCTCGCCGGCCGTCCGTTGAAGCATTGAGATTTTAGCGGACGGCCCGCCGCTCGCGCCCGCGCCGCCCGCGGCACTCGGCTACATTGCTCCGCATGTCACAGAGCGCTTTCGGCACCTTCTATGTTCCCGGGCCGACGGAGATTCGCCCGGAAATCCTCGAGCAGATGACCCGCCCGATGATGGGCCATCGAGGACGCGCGTTCGAAGCGATGTTCGCGCGCATCGAGGCGGGCCTTCGTGACGTGTTGCTGACCTCCCGGCCGGTGTACATCGGCGCGACGTCGGCGACCGGGTTCATGGAAATGGCGATTCGTAACGCCGCGCCCGGGCGAATCCTCGCGCTCGTGAACGGCGGATTCTCCGAGCGGTTCGCCGCCGTCGCCGAATCGTGCGGGCGCGAAGTGGATCGCGTCATCGTGCCGTGGGGCCAGACGTTCGACATGAACGTCGTCGAGGGCGCGCTCGGCGCAAAGCAGTATGCGGCGGTGACGGTTGCGCATTCGGAGACGTCGACCGGCGTGTTGACCGACGTTCGCACCGTGGCCCAGCTCGCGCATCGCCACGGCGCGCTGGCGTTGGTCGACAGCGTGTCCGGCGCCGGCGGCGCCGAGTTGATGGTCGACGCGTGGCAGCTCGACTTCCTGCTGACCGGCTCCCAGAAAGCGCTCGCGCTGCCCGCCGGGCTGGCCTTCGCCGTCGCGTCCAGCGAGTACATGGAACGCGCGCGCACGGCCACCAACCGCGGCTTCTACTTCGACATCCTCCAGTACGACAAGTACGCCGAGAAGAACCAGACGCCCAGCACGCCGGCGACCTCGTTGCTGTACGCGCTCGAGGCGCAGATGGGGGACATTGGCCGCGAGGGGATCGAACGCCGGTGGGAGCGCCACCTTCAGATGCAGGAGGCGACGATCAACTGGGTGACCGAAGTGTCGTCCCGGCGCGGCGTCGATCTTGGCATCATCGCGCCGCAAGGTTCGCGATCGCCGACCGTGACGGTCATCTCACTGCCCGAAGGCTTGCGCGGTCCGGAAGTCACCGAAGCGATCAAGGCCAAGGGGCTGACGATCGGCGGCGGGTACGGGCAGTTGAAGGATTCGACGATTCGTATCGGCCACATGGGCGATCACACGGTCGAGGGCATCCGTCGGTGCCTGCAGATCACCGAGGTCGCCATTGCCGAGCTGGCCGAGCGGAAGCGACTCGTCCGCATCTGACGTGTAGGCGCGCGGGCGTCGCGCGCCGCTTTGTTCCGGTCCGCACGCCGATGTTGCAGGCCGCACGAATCGCCATGGCATCCGGGGACGGTCGTGCACCATACTACTCGGCATGACGGTGCCGTTCCTTCCGGAAGACCAGCAGCGAGATTTTCCGCACGCACGCGAGCTCGCGGCGATCGGCGCGTTCTGGGCGATCTTCGCGGCGCTCAACATCGCGAACTGGCTCTTTCCGATCGCGGGCGAGGGCCCGCCCGTCAACGCTCGCACGCTCTCCGTCGGCGCGTCCGAGTGGATCATGTGGGCGGTCGCGACGCCGGTGATCTTCTGGTTGACGACGCGCTACAGCATCGACAGCGGGTCGCGCGCACGGCGGGTCGTTCTCTATCTGGCCGTCGGTTTCATCGCCGCACTGACCATCGATGTGGTGATCGAAGTGACCCGCACGCGTTTCGTGCCGCCGCCACCTGGCCGCGGAGACTTTCCGCGCGGTCGCCGGCCGACCTTCGGCTTCGCGCGCGGCCGCTTCTTCAATGAATACCTGATCTCGCTTGGAGTGCTCGCGGCGGGCATCGCTCGCGATTACTTCCGGCGCTACCAACGGAGGCTCGGCGAGGCCGCCAGTCTGCGCGCGCAGCTTGCCGAAGCGCGGTTGGCGGCGCTCGAGAACCAGCTCAATCCGCATTTTCTTTTCAATACTCTGAACGCCGTCGCGACGCTCGTCGATCGCGATCCGCGCGGGGTCCGAAAGATGATTTCGCGGCTGAGCGAGCTCCTTCGCGCCACCCTCGAACCGTCTCTGGAGCCGGAGGTACCGCTCTCACGCGAGATCACGCTTGCGCGGCGCTATCTCGAGATCCTCGAGATCCGCTTCCAGGGACGTCTCACCGTGTCCGTCGATGCGCCGCCGGAGCTCGGCACGGCGCTCGTGCCGCGGCTCATCCTTCAGCCCTTGATCGAGAACGCGATGAAGCACGCGGCGAGCCTCACGTCGGAGGCGAGCCGCATCGACGTGCGCGTCGAGCGCGACGGGTATGATCTCGTGCTCTCCGTCGCCGATACCGGCGCCGGTTCCGCGCCGTCCACGACGGGCGAGCACACGGCGGGTGCGGGGATTGGATTGACGAACACGCGTGCGCGGCTCGAGCAGCTCTACGGCGACGAGCAGCATCTGACACTTGCTCCGAACGCCGCCGGCGGCACCACGGTGACCATTCGGCTGCCGTACCACGTGGCGTCGGAACGCGCGGCCGCGCCGTCCGGTCCGGCACTCGCGCGAGCGGCCGATGTCGCCTGAAGCGACCAAGCGACTCCGCGTCCTCATCGCCGACGACGAGCCGCTCGGCCGCGAGCGCGTCGCGGCGTTGCTCGCCGCGCATGATGACATCGAGATCGTCGCGGCTGTCGACGACGGAGCGAAAGCGGTGGAAGCGATCCGCGCGCTTCGCCCCGACATCGCCTTTCTCGACTTTCAGATGCCCGGGCGCACGGGCTTCGACGTCGTGCGGGAGATCGGCGCCGATCGTATGCCCGTCACCATCTTCGTCACCGCATACGACGAACACGCCCTTGGCGCGTTCGAGCTGCACGCGCTCGACTATCTGGTGAAGCCGTTCGACGACGACCGGTTCGAGGACGCGCTTCGCCGCGCGCGGCGCGCGGTCGAGCTGGAGCAGGTCGACCGGTTGCGCGGACAGTTGCTCGCCGCGCTGCAGGGCAGCGGCGCGCCGCCGATCGTTCCGTCTCCCGCCGCGCCCGCGACCGAGTACCTCCAGCGGATTCCCGTCGAAACCAAGGGAAGGGTCCGCGTCGTCCCGGTCAACGAGATCGACTACATCGTCGCGGCCGGAGTCTACGCGGAGCTTCACGTCGGCGATCGCCGGTACATCGTGCGAGAATCGATGCAGACGCTCGAGGATCGGCTCGATCCGAACGTCTTCATGCGAATTCATCGTTCCGCGATCGTTCGGATCGCGCTCGTCGACGTCTTTCTGCGCGGCGAGGGAGGCGATTACGAGGTGCAGCTCAAGAACGGCGTGCGGCTGCGCGTCAGCCGAGCGCGGCGGGAAGCGCTCGAGGAGCGACTCGGCCTCAACGGCTGAGCTGTTCCAACGGCCGCGCTCGCAGCGCGTGCCGTTCACAACATGGTCGTGCCGTTCGGCACATCACGATGAATGAACTCCGTGGGCTTCGCGTCTAATCACCAGACAACGGCGAGACGCCCCACCAACGGAGTCGACGAACATGAAAAAACTCACCATCACCACCGCAGCGATCGCGGTCATCGCGGCCGGCGGCGGTATCGTGTGGTTTCATCAGCGCGCGGACGGCAAGGAAGTGCCCGCCTATCGTACCGCGGAACTTGCGCGCGCTTCGATCAAGCAGACTGTCTCCGCGACGGGAACGCTGCAGGCGGTGCGCACGGTGCAGGTCGGCACGCAGGCGTCCGGGCAGATCGCGCAGATCTACGTCGACTTCAACGACCGTGTGAAAAAAGGACAGCTGCTCGCGCGGATCGACCCGACGCTGCAGCAGCAGGCGGTCGAGGACGCCCAGGCGCAGCTCGAGCGCGCGCAGGCGACGCTCACCGCGGCGCAGCAGGACTACGATCGCAACAAGCAGCTCTACGATGCGCGCGTGCTGACGGCCGTCGAGTTCGAGTCGAGCAAGTCGAACTTCGCGGTGCAGCAGGCCGCGGTGAAGTCCGCGCAGATCGCGCTCGACCGCGCGCGGCAGAACCTGAGCTACACCGCGATCTATTCGCCGATCGACGGCGTCATCGTCGAGCGGAACGTGGACGTCGGTCAGACGGTCGCGGCGAGTCTGAGTGCGCCGCAGCTCTTTCTGATCGCGAACGACCTGTCCGAGATGCAGATCCTCGCGTCGGTCGACGAGAGCGACATCGGGCAGATCAAGGACGAACAACCCGTGCAGTTCACGGTGCAGTCATATCCGGGCCAGCAATTCCACGGCACGGTCAAGCAGGTGCGCTTGCAGTCCACGACGACGGACAACGTCGTGAACTACACCGCGGTCATCGCGGTGAAGAACGACGGCAAGCTGCTCCCGGGCATGACCGCGACGGTGCAGTTCACGACCGCGAGCGCGACGGACGTGCTCACGGTCCCGAACGCGGCGCTGCGCATCAAGCCGACTGCGGCGATGCTCGGCGCGGCGCGTGGCGGCCGGCCGTCTGAGTCGGCGGGGACGATGTCGGGTGGGGCATCCAACCGTTCGGCTCAGGCGTCCGGCCGGCCACAGGCCGGCGAAGGTAGCGCGCCGGCCGCCAGTCGCACGAAAGCAGACAGCGGCGCGACGATGAGCACTCTCTGGTACCTCGATGCGAACAATGCGCTGCACATGGCGCGCGTCGAAACCGGGCTCACCGACGGCCAGAAGACCGAAGTGCGCGGCAAGAATCTCGAAGCAGGAATGCAGGTGGTCGTCGGCGTCACCGGGGATGGCTCGGTGACGACGGCGGCGCCGAGTGGGTCGACGAATCCGTTCCAGCCAGGTCGCCCGCAGGGGGGCGCCCGTGGCGGAATGGGCGGCGGGCCCGGACGCTAAACGGAGACGACGCCATGTCCAACCAACCGGTCATTCAGATCAACGGCGTGAAGAAGGTCTACACGATGGGCGCGAACCAGGTGTTCGCGCTCCGGGGCGTCGACCTCACGGTGCAGCGCGGCGAGTTGATCGCGATCATGGGCAAGTCGGGCTCCGGCAAGTCCACCCTCATGAACGTCCTCGGCTGCCTCGACGTGCCGAGCGACGGGAGCTACTACCTCGACGGCACGCGCGTCGACGGCTTGAGCAAGAACGCGCTCGCCGACCTGCGCAATCAGAAGCTCGGCTTCGTCTTTCAGGGCTTCAATCTCCTCGCCCGGACGACGGCGCTCGAGAACGTGGAGCTGCCGCTGCTCTACGATCGCAGCGGCCGCAAGCTCGACACCAAAAAGCTCGCCGCCGAATCGCTCGCGCGCGTCGGCCTCGGCGACCGTCTCGATCACCAGCCGAGCGAGCTGTCGGGCGGCCAGCAGCAGCGGGTGGCGATCGCGCGAGCGCTGGTCACGAAGCCGACGCTTCTGCTTGCCGACGAGCCGACGGGCAACCTCGACACGCGCATGACGATCGAAGTCATGGCGCTCTTTCAGGAGTTGAACGACCAGGGCATCACCATCGTGCTCGTCACCCACGAGCCCGAGGTGGCGCAATACGCGAAACGAATCGTCGAAGTGCGCGACGGTCGCATTCGTCGCGATCATCCGGTGATGAACCGGCGTGACGCGGCCGCGGACCTCATCACTTACGACAACACGCCGGAAGACGATGACGCGCCGCTCGTCGCGGCGGTCGAGGAGGCCGCATGAAACAGTCGACGTTGTTCAGGGTCGCATCCGCGAGCATCCTCAAGAACAAGATGCGCACGCTGCTCACGATGCTCGGGATCGTGATCGGCGTGGGCGCCGTGATCGTGATGGTCGCGATCGGCAACGGCGCGCAGCTCCAGATCAAGAATCAGATCGGCAGCCTGGGCACGAACCTCATCATGGTGATGCCGGGGTCCGGCATGATGGGCGGGGTGAATCAGGGTGCGGGGTCGTTCAACAAGCTCACGGTGGACGACGCGGCCCGGCTCAAGAGCGAGGGGACGCTGTTCGCCGGCGTATCACCCGTCGTCTCCGCGCGCGTCCAGGCGATCGCGCAGTCGGGCAACTGGAAGACCAGCGTGAACGGCGTATCGCCCGATTTTCAGACGATTCGCAACTGGACCCCGAGCGAAGGGGCGTTCTTCTCCGACGCGGACGTCACGGCGGGGCGCAAGGTGGCGGTGCTCGGCGCGACCGTCGTGAAGAACCTCTTTCCCGACGCCGATCCGGTCGGCGCCCAGATCCAGATCGGCAAGGTGCCGTTCACGGTCGTCGGCGTGATGCAGACCAAGGGGCAGAACGCGATGGGCCAGGATCAGGACGACATCATCCTCGTCCCGTACACCACCGCGCAGAATCGCCTGAGCGGCAATGTGCGGATCGGACAGATTCTCATCAGCACCCTGACCCCGGAGGACATGCCCGCCGCCCAGGATGAGGTGACGTCGATCATGCGCGAAGCGCATCGCCTCGATCAGAGCGAGCCAGATGACTTCACCGTTCGGAATCAGACCGAGATCACCGAGGCGATGAGCAGCACCACGAAGGTGATGTCCGGACTGCTCGCCGCGATCGCGTCGATCTCGCTGGTGGTCGGCGGCATCGGGATCATGAACATCATGCTGGTGTCGGTCACGGAGCGGACGCGGGAGATCGGCATTCGCATGGCGATCGGCGCGCGCGGCAACGACGTGCTCACGCAGTTTCTGGTCGAGAGCATCGTGATGAGCGTGCTCGGGGGCTTGGTGGGGCTCGCGGTCGGCTATGGTGGAGCGGCGCTGCTCGGCCGTATCACCGGCTGGGCGACTTCGACTCCGGCCTCGGCGGTTGCGATCGCCGTGGGGTTCTCGGCGGCGGTCGGGATGTTCTTCGGCTACTATCCGGCGCGCAAAGCGGCCGGGTTGAATCCGATCCAGGCACTTCGCTACGAGTAGCGCCCGCCCATCGGGACTCGGGCCGCCGCGGGTAGTGGGCCCGGGTCGCTCTCTCCCCTGACTGAGTGGCCCCGCTTGCGAGCGGGCGGCGACGGTGCGCGGCGAGCACTCTCACCCGCGCCCCACGCCGCCCACAGCCGAAACCCGACCACCGAAACCCCGACACCTGTCGCCAAGGCGGGCAACAGCGCAGTAGCTTAGCGATCGACCTCAACCCGCCACGGCCATAAAGTCTCCCGCCATCCGCGCGCTCCTCGGGCTCACGCTCGGATTCATCGTCGGCGCGCTCATCGTCTGGTCGAACACCACGGGCGGCCGCGCCTTCGCAGCGGCCATGGACCCCGTCGGGACGATCTGGGTCAACGCGCTGCGCATGACCATCGTGCCGCTCGTGGTGTCGCTCCTCATCACGACGCTCGCCGAATCGGGGGGCGCCGCGATGTTCAACCACCTCGGCCGGCAGGCGCTGATCGTCTTTCTCGCGCTGCTGGTCGGGATGGCGATCGTCGGGCTGGTGCTCGCACCGCCGATCTACTCGCGACTGGTCGTCGATCCGGCGGCGGCGGCTTCCCTCCGCGAAACGGCGGCGGCGAACATGCCCGCCACCGTACCGCCGACCTTCGCGAGCTGGATCACCAACCTCGTTCCCGCCAACGTCGTGAAAGCGGCGAGCGACGGCGCCATGCTGCCGCTCATCATCTTCGCCGTGGTGTTCGGGTTGGCGCTCGGCCGCGTGCCTGACGCGTACCGCACCGCGCTCGTAGACTTCTTTCGCGCGATCGCCGGCGCGATGCTCACCATCGTGCACTGGGTGCTGCTGCTGGCGCCGATCGGCGCCTTCGCGCTCGCCGTCACGGTCACGACCCACCTGGGCAATGCGACCGCGCAGGTGATCCTGTTCTACATCGTGTCGCACTGCGCGCTGCTGGTGGTGCTCGCGCTCCTGCTCTATCTCATCATTCCGCCGATCACCGGAACGTCGTTCGCGCGGTATGCGCGCGCGCTGCTGCCGGCGCAGGTCGTGGTGGTCACCACGCGTTCGTCGCTCGCCGCGCTTCCCGTCATGCTCGATCGCGCGGTGGTGGCACTCGGGATACCATCGAACGTCGCGAGCTTCGCGCTCCCGCTCGGCGTTTCGCTGCTGCGGGCCAGCACCGGGCTCTCGTACGTCGTCTACGCGCTCTTCCTCGGCAAGCTGTATGGCATCCCGCTCGCGTTCGGGCAGCTCGTGTTCGTCGCCGTCATCGGGATCGTGATGAGCTTCAGCGTCCCGGGCATTCCGAGCGGCGGCCTGCTCATCGCCGCGCCGTACTTCCAGGCGATCGGGCTTCCGGCGCAGGGGATCGGCATTCTCATCGCGCTCGACGCCATCCCCGACATCTTCAAGACGCTCGTGATCGTGCAGTCGCACATGTCGGCGACGCTCATTCTGTCGCGCGGCTACGATCCGAGCACCGAGGTCCAGTACGAGCCGAGCTGACCGCGGCTCGCGAAGCGCGACTGGTGAAGGGCGTCGATGGCGTCGGCGGTCGACAGATCGTCGATGAACGGATCGAGCGAGCCTACGGGTCCGAAGTACTCGAAGGGTTCCGGGAATTGCGCGTGATACCATACGAGCATCCACCGGAACTCGTCGTCCACGTCGCCGCGAGCGATGGCGCGATCGACGGCGTCGAATACGTGGCGGACCATCGATTCGGCGATCTCCGCGATGCCGGAATCCACCGGCAGCACGGTGAACGAGTGCCAGGTGAGAAAGAGCGCCCGCTTGAGCGCCTCGAGACGGTCGTCGCTCTCGCCGCCCGCGATCTCCATGTAGGACGCGACGATTGCGGGGTACTCCGCATATAGGCCCGATCGCGTAATTTGTGCATCGCGTTCGTCTGGTGTTCCTTTCGCGACGGCGATGCGGGCGAGCACCGCTGCTTCCCAGTTGGCGAGCGCGTCGAGGCTGAGCGTCATCGCTGTCAGAATGGGCGTTCAACCGAGCAAAATCCAGCCGGCTTCCAGTCCAGGTACGTCCCTTCGTGCCCGGTGCGCGTCTCCGTATCCTCCGTTGTCATGCCCATCGCTCCCGCCTCGGTAGATCAGGCCGTTCCGTCGGATCGCCACCGCCTGCTTGCCCGCTCGCTACGCCGAACGACGTTCACGCTGCTCGCGGCAGTCGTCGGTCTGGTCGTGGCACTGCTCGCCGCTCGAGGGGTGCGCGTCAGCGCCGAACGCGATGCGCAGCGGGCGTCGCGGATAACGCGAACCGCGCGAGCGGCGGAGCTTGCCGCGGTCGACCGTGAAGGCGCGACGCGCCTTGCGATCGTCACGGGCGACTCCGAAGCAGCGACGCGCGCGGCGCAGGCGGCGGCGCGACTGTCGAGCGAACTCGACTCGCTGCGCGGCATTGCGGCCACCGACCCCGAGGTCGATCGCGCGCTTCCGGCGATCGTCAACGCGATCGCGCGATGGGAGACCACGGTCGGCGACTCGGCCCTCGTGCGCGCGGCGCGCGGCTCCGTACAGTCACTCGGCGGATTCGCGCGGCGGTCGAGCGCGGAGTTCGCGGAGGTCAAGGGGTCGCTCGCCGCGCTGGTCAGTGCACAGGATTCCGTGCGCGTGTACCGCGCGAGCAGGCTGCGGATTGCCGACCGTGGCGCGCTGACGCTGTTCATCGTCGGCGCTGCAGGACTGGCGCTCGCCGTCATCCGGCTGATGCGGACGCTCCGCGACCAGCTCGTGGATGCGGAGCGCGATCACCAAACGATCGGACAGCAGAACGCGGAACTGACGGAACAGCGCGATCAGCTCGAGGCGCAGACGGTTCAGCTGCAGGAGCAGGCCGCCGAACTCGAGGTGCAGCAGTCGGAGCTGCAGTCGCAGACCGTCGAACTGGAGACCGCCCTCGAGGATCTCCGAGAGGCGGAGCTGCAAGTGCGCGAAGCAGCACGGCGTGAGCATCAGCTCAACCAGCGCCTCTCGGAGGCGCAACAGGTCGCGCGGCTCGGGTATTGGGAGATCGAGGCGGCGACTCAGAACGTCTTCTGGTCGGACGAGATGTATCGGCTCTGTGGGGCGGAGCGCACCGACGGACCGCCCCCGACCGACCACTACATCTCCTGCGTGCATCCCGACGATCGCGAGCGGATGGCCGCGGTCATGGAAGGCGCGCTGCGCGATCTGCAGGAATTCACGGAGCAGTACCGGCTCAAGGGACCCGACGGGAAGATGCGGACGGTGCTGGCAAAAGGGCGGGTCATCGTCGACGCCGAGGGCGGACGGAAGCTCGTGGGCACGGTGCAGGACATTTCGGATCGTGCGCAGCTCGAGGCGCAGTTGCGGCAAGCGCAGAAGATGGAAGCGATCGGCACGCTGGCCGGGGGAGTCGCGCACGACTTCAACAACGTGTTGACGGTCATCCTGAGCTACAGCGGCATCATCCTCCAGGCGATGAAGGAAGGGGACCGCTTTCAGGGCGAGATCGCGGAGATCAATCGCGCTGCCGAACGGGCCGGCGATCTGACGCGGCAGTTGCTCACCTTCAGCCGTCACCAGGCCGTCCGAACGCGCACCCTCTCGCTCAATGACGTCGTGACGGACGTCGAACGCATGCTGCGTCGCATCATTCCGGCGAACATCTCGCTGGTGCTGCGGCTGAGTCCCGATGCGGCCCTCGTGCAGGGCGACGTCGTTCAACTGGAACAGGTGCTCGTGAATCTCGTCGTGAACGCGCGCGACGCGATGCCGAACGGTGGGGCGATCGCGATCGAGACGTCCAACGTCACGCTCGAGGCGAACGAACCGCCGCTGCCGCCCAACACACCGGGCGGCGCTTTCGTGATGCTCGTCGTGACGGACACGGGAATCGGGATGGACGAATCGGTCCGTGCGCGAATCTTCGAGCCCTTCTTCACCACGAAGGAGGCGGGGAAGGGCTCGGGCCTCGGCCTCGCGACGGTCTACGGCATCGTCCAGCAGTTCGGCGGACAGATCTGGGTGTACTCCGAGCCGGAGGTCGGGACGACGTTCAAGGTCTACCTCCCCGCTCGGTCGACGGCCGCGGACACGCCTGCGTCCGGGGTCAGGACGACGGGCCTTTCGCGTGGCACCGAAACCATTCTCCTCGTCGAGGACGAGGCGCCCGTTCGGCAGGCGGCGAAGACGATCCTCGAGCGTGCGGGCTATCGGGTGCTCGACGCGGCGAACGCACACCTCGCACTCGACGTGTTCCGCCAGCGTGCCGACGAGATCGATCTCGTCATGACGGACATGATCATGCCGGGAATGAACGGACGCGAGCTCGCGGAGCAGCTGCGCGATCTTCGCCCGGGGGTACGCCTGCTCTTCACGTCCGGCTACACGGACGACACGGTACTACGCCACAGCCTGCGCGACTCCGACTCTCATTTCTTGCAGAATCCTTTTCATCCGCCGAGGCTCACCGAGAAGGTGCGAGAGGCGCTGGCGCAGCGCGCGCCGAAGCCGGCGGCGACGTGACCCGCGAGGGCCGCGTCGCCCTGCCGGCATTCGCCTCTATCTGGCGGCGGCTTTCGCGGCGACGATCGATGAGATGGCCGTCTCGATCGTCCCCTTCGTCTGGCAGCTCGAGTACTCCTGGCCGAACGTCAGAGGCTTGGCCGCCGACGTGACGAGGGTCGAGACTTCGGACTGTCCCGCCGAGATGGAGCGCACCGTGGTGGTGACCTCCATGTATACGTCGTAGCTGTCCGCACTCGGTCCGATCTGCGCCTGCCCACAATCGATGTACTTGCTCAGCATCACGTTGCCGAGCTTCTGACGCACCTTCATCCCCTCGTTGCCGAAGAGATGCCGCTTCGGGTCGATCGTGGTAATCGGAATCTTGAGCGAGTCGTACGCGAAGGCGAGCGACCGCCAGATCGCCTCGAGCGGGAAATCGAGCTTGGTGGTGCTGGACGTGGAGCTGGCCGTCATGCTCACCTGACTGCCGGCCAGGCCGCCCTGTCCGACGACCCGCATCGTCTGCGGCCGCGACGTCGTCGACGTCGAACCGCTCGCGCACCCCACGGCGGCGACCAGGCCAAGCACTGCGATACGTCGCATCGTTCCTCCTGCGGAAGATGACACATCCTGTGGGTACGGCGCGGATGGCGATCGTTTGAACATGCTCGTCCAACGATGCTCACGAACGAGAGAACCTGCAGCCCAACCCGGAACGGCGCAACATCGTCCGTGCCGACCCGCTACGCCGGGTTGCCTGTCCCTTCTATCGTTCCCCATAGCCGACGCTCCTGGCCGCTTTCTGGAATCGATCCCCCTCGCCCCCTCTCCTTCGTGCGCACCTACAACGCCGTCGTCATGCCCGCCGCAAACGCGCCGCTGCGCATGATCTCACTGCCGTCGCCAATGCTCGAGCCCGGCGCCGCCGTCCTCCGTACGCTCTACTCCGAGGTCTGCGGCACCGACGTCCATCTGCACCACGGCAAGCTCGACGTCCCCTTCCCGATCATCCCCGGCCACGTCTCGGTCGGCGTCGTCGAACAGTCCGGCGGCAAGCTCCGCGACATCGAGGGCAACTCGATCAAGGAGGGCGACGTCGTCACGTTTCTCGACGTCCACGAGACATGCAACAACTGCTACTACTGTCTCGTCGCGCGGCAGCCGACGCGCTGCCCGTCGCGGAAGGTGTACGGCATTACCTACAGCGCGCGCGACGGCCTGTTGGGCGGCTGGGCCGAGGCCATCTGGATGAAACCGGGCGTGAAGATGATCAAGCTCCCGAAGGAGCTGTCGCCCGACACGTTCATCGGCGGCGGATGCGGGCTCGTGACCGCGCTGCACGCGGTGGACATGGCGGAGATCCGCCTCGGCGAATCGGTCGCGGTATTGGGTGTCGGGCCGGTGGGCCAGTCGTGTGTGGCCTTCGCGTCGCTGTCGGGCGCGGGAGAGATCGTCGCGATCGGCGGGCCGCATCAGCGGCTCGACTTCGCCCGCCGCATGGGGGCGACCGCGACCCTTGGCCTCGATCTGCCGCCGAGCGCTCGGGTCGAGGGCGTGCGCGGCGTGACGGGCGGCCGGGGAGTCGACGTCGTGATCGAGGCGAGCGGCGCGCCGGACGCCGTCCGACAGGCGCTCGACCTCGTCCGTGACGGCGGCCGCGTCATCGTGTGCGGCCAGTACACCGATAACGGGTCGATCGACATCAACCCGCACTGGCAGTTGAACCGCAAGCACATCGAGGTGAAGGGCTGCTGGGGCTCGCGCTACGACCACTTCCATCGCGCGGTGGCGCTCACCGCTCGCTACGGGCACCTCAAGCCCTGGCGTGAAATGGTCACGGCGAAATACACCCTCGAGTCGGCAGACGAAGCTCTGGCGGCCGTCGAGCAGCGCACGGCGATCAAGGCGGTGATCACGCCGAACCCGAGTCTGCTCGCGACCTGACGTTCGGCTTTCGTAAGCGCGCTGGACTCGCCGTCGGCGCGCAAGCTCATTGCAGGGAGCGCGGACAGGACAGCGAAGGAGCGGCGGGTGTACACGGCGTGCCTGTTTTGCCACACCGATCTCGGCGCGAATCATTTCCTCTCGACGTTTCCGGTCGGGAGGCGGCTCGCGTTCGACCCCAGGCGCGGCCGTCTCTGGGTGATCTGCACTCGCTGCGGGCGCTGGAACCTCACGCCGCTCGAAGAGCGGTGGGAAGCCATCGACGCCGCGGAGCGGCTGTTCTGCGGCACGAGGCTCCGGATGTCGACCGACAACGTCGGTCTCGCCCGTTTTCGCGGGGGCTTCGAGCTGGTGCGGATCGGGCCCGCGCTTCTGCCGGAGATCGCCTCGTGGCGGTACGGCGCGCGCCTCGTGCGCTTCGACCCCGACGACGACGCGCCACCCCGCCCGCTCTTCGTGCGCGGCGCTCGGCTCATCGCGCGGGCGACAGCCGGCGCACTCGTGGGGTATGCGCACTCGGTCGGTCTGAGCGACGACGCCGTTCTCCGCATGCGAACATTCCGGCGGATGAACGGCGTGCTGCTCGGGACCCACGATCAGTACAACCATGCGATCGTCGTCCGATACGCGCACCTGGGCCAGGCGGAGCTGGTGCGCCCCGAGAAGGACGCACCCTGGCTTCTCACCCTGGCACACGACTCGGGAACGGCGACCCTCGCCGAGTCGGCCGCGCTGCGCGTCGCGGGAAAGATGCTGGCCACGCTGAACGTCGGCGTCGCGAGCCATGCCGAGGTGCAGCACGCGATCGCCAAGCTCGACGAGGCGGGTGATCCGGAGGGGTACTTCTCTCGCGTGGCGTCGCTCGCCATGCGGACATCGTGGGGACGCTTTCCTGACGCCACGGGCACAGACTCGCCGGGCTCACTGCGCGGGTCTTTCTCGGAGCGGCTCGCGCTCCAGCTGGCGAATCGCTCGTTCTGGGGGCGCGGTGGAACCGGCAGCGACGAGCAGACCCCGCTCTATCGGCTCCCCGCGGTCGATCGCCTCGCGCTCGAGATGGCAGCCAACGAGGACATCGAGCGGCGCGCGCTGCTCGGGGAGCTCGACGCCCTCCACGCCGCGTGGAAGGATGCGGAGGAGATCGCGGCGATCGCCGACGAGCTGTTCGCCGACGACGTACTCGCCGAGTTCAATCGGCAGTACAATGCACGTATCGCCGCCGGCGACCTGCCGTGAGCGGGCCGCCGCCGATCAAACAACACTCATCTCCAACGCATGTCCGATTCTCCGACACGAAGCGTGATTCTCGCCGAGCTCGACGAGATCTATCGCGGGCCTGCATGGCACGGCCCCGCACTGCTCGAGGCCCTCGACAACGTCTCCGCCGAGCAGGCGGCAGCGAAGCCGATCCCAGATCGCCACTCGATCTGGGAGCTCGTTCGGCACGTCGCGTATGGGCGCCACCTGATGCGCGAACGCCTGACGGAGACGACGAGCGATTTTCCCCTGGCCGTGGCGCAGCCATGGTGGCCCGTTTCGCCGACCGAGTTCGGTACGGCCGCGTGGAAGGCGGACCTGGCGCTGCTGGACGATTGCCACGGACAGTTGCGCGCCGCGATCGTCGCGGCGACCGACGCGCAGCTCGCCCGGGTGCCCAAGCCGGGGGACCAATCGCTCGCCCGCCAGCTGCTGGGAACCGCGATCCACGACGCTTATCACGCCGCGCAGATCGTCCTGCTCCGCGGCTGAGGCGAGGTCGGTCAAAGGGCGGCTGTAGCCGCGCCGCCGACACAGGTGGCCCGCCTCGCAAAGATTGCGGCACGGAATTGGTTTACGCGTTGCTCTTCATGTGTTCAAGCGTCAACGCAGGACAGCGGTTCGCGATCGAGTCGCACGGACGCGGCGGCGTTCCGCGAGATGGTTCCGCGACGGAGCGGAGGCGCACGGATTCGGTGTGGGGCTCGAGACGCGGCGCGACGCTTACGGATAGCGGGTTTATGATGCACTGCGTGCCGAGTTCTCCCACCCTCCTCGCCCGCTGAGTTTTCCCGTGTCGTCCACGCCGCCCGCGGTGCCGCCTGCCAGTTCAGAGCCGGCGTCTTCCACCGCGTCCTCCGACAATCGCGAGTCCGAGTCGTCCGTCGGGCCGTTCGGCGCCATGTTGGGCCGGTCGCCGTTGGCGCCGCGCGTCGGCCTGCTCAACAACGCGGAGATCGTCGTCTGGCAAGCGTCCCGCCGGCTGACGATTTCTCTGGTCATCGGGGCGACGGCGGTGCTGCTTCGCCTCACCGGCGTCGTCAGCGGCCCGGTCTGGCCGATCTTCGCGATCGTGCCCGGATACCTTGGCGTCATTGCCTTGTTGACCGTCGCGATCGAGCGGCGACAGCACGTCTCGCGGCAGATGTTGGTCGTGCTGGCGCTCACCGACGTCGCGGCGATCTTCGGCACCGTGGCGCTCGTCACGGAACCGGCGTTCTACCCGCGCGCGCTGATGCTCACGCTCATCGCGCTGCAGTTCACGCAGATGTTCTTCGGGCGGTCGTCGGCGATCACGGTCGTGCTCGGGTCGACACTGGGATACGTCTGCCTGGTCGCGGTGGCCTGGCACTACGGGACGCCGGTGAAATGGATCGACGAGATCTGGCTTCTCGCGCTCTATCTGCTCGTCGCGTTGAACGGAATGGCGCTGCACGCCAGCGCAAACCGCCGTCTCACGGCGCTCGTCGATCTGTTCGCGGCGGCGCAGCGCGGCGATTTCTCGCGGCCGTTCGTCGAAGAGCGCGGCCGGGAGCCGGACGGCATCACGCTGCTCGGGCGGTCGTACAACCATCTTCGCTCCGAGCTCGCGTCGATGGTGATGAACGATCCGCTCACCGGCTGTCTCAATCGCCGCGGGTTCGACCAGGCGCTCGATCAGACCATCTCGCGCGCCGAGCGCCGCAGCGGCTACCTCGCGGTGCTCGCGATCGACATCGATCACTTCAAGGCGATCAACGACTCGGTCGGCCACCTGGCGGGCGACGCGGTTCTGCGCGAGCTCGCCGGTGTGCTCGCTCGCTCGTCGCGCGGCGGTGACATCGTCGCGCGCGTCGGCGGCGAGGAATTCATCATCCTGCTTCCGGACGCCGAGAGCGAGACGGCGGGGGTCGTCGCCGAGCGCGTTCGCGAGGCCGTGAAGAAGCACGCCTTCCGCACCGGGCGGGGGATGATCGTGGTGACGGTGAGCGTGGGCATCGCGTGCGAGCAGGTCACGGACGTGCACGCCGGCCGCGCGCTCCGCGCCCGCGCCGACGAAGCCCTGTACGTCGCCAAGCGGCTCGGCCGCAACCGCGTCGTGATGTGGGCGCCCGGGATTCGCTCGAACGCGACGCCCCCGTGGAACGTGGCGATCCACCCGCCGCGCGCGACGCCGAATCCCACACCCAACCCGACGCCGAGCTAGAACATCTCGAGGCGGTAGCGCGAGAGGTGTGCGCGCATCCGGCGCCGCGCGAGGTGGAGATCGGATTTCGCCGTCCCTTCCGGAATGCCGAGGGTGCTCGCGATCTCCGCGTGGGTGAAGCCCTCGAGGTCGTGCAGGACGACCACCGCGCGCTGACGTTGGGAGAGCGTCGCGAGCCCCGCCTTCACGGCGTCCGACGTGCTGATGCCGTCGCCGAAGTCGCCCACTGCATCCGGCAGACTGTCCGGCAGCCGTTCGGCGTGGCGAACTTCACGGCGGCGCCACAGATCGCGCGCCGCGTTGGCCATGATGCGATGCAGCCAGGCGCCGAACGGCTGCCCGGGCTCGAAGCGATCGATGGCGCGATACGCGTTGAGGAAGCCCTCCTGAACGGCGTCCTCGGCGTCTTCATGATTCGCCAGGATGGCTCGACACACGCCATACGACCGCCGTTGATGCCGCCGGACCAACTCGGCGAATGCGAGGTGGTGGCCGCGGCGCACGGCAGCGACCACCTCGTGCTCCTCCGTGTTGGCGTCAATGCGCATCCCAGGCAACCACCCGCGTCGGCGAGACGCGACTTGGACAACCCGACGCCAGACCGCATTCCATCTTCACACGGCGGGGATTTCGAACGATGATCATGTCGCACGAACCGACGGAGCCCTCGAGTGACGACACCGGCGAGTCCAACCACGCAGGAGCGGCAGTTCGCGGAGCCGCGCGCGACGCTTCCGGCGCTGCCTTGCCACCCCTGCCCGTACGACGCGTCGTGCTGCGCATACGGGACGACCGTGACCGACGACGAGGCCGCGGCAATCGAGCGAGCGCATGGGCCGGGGAAGGTCTATCGGCTCCGATCAGGTGAGTTGCGCACGCGCGTTCGCAACAAGCGCTGCGTCATGTTCCAGAACGGCGGCTGCGCGATTCACGATCAGCCGTACTATCCGGCCGTATGTCGCGGCTTTCCGTGGCTCGACGCCGAGGGTGGGCGCTACGAGTATGACGTGAGCATCTGCGGAGAGCTGGCTCGGCGGCCGGAGCTCGTCGAGCTCCAGCGCGCCTTGCCCTCCGCGTCGTGATACCGAGGCGCTACTGGTTGCCCGCGCCCTTGCGCGCCGCGCGCAGTTTCTGAATGGCGGCGACCGTCGCGTCCGCGCGGAACTGCGCGATCTTCCTGCCAACTTCCAGCGCGCGCTCGCGCTCGAGCGGCACACTGTTGATGTGGTCGAGCCCCACCTTCACGCGCTCATCGTAGCGCACGTGACGCGGGCTGTCGTTCATGATGAGCGACGTGATGTAATAATCGTCGTGATAGCCGTCGAGATCCTTGTTCAACTCGCCGACGCCGAGCACTTCGTTCTCGTACTTGAGGACGTCGCCGTAGTTGTAGTACTCGGGGATGTGCGCGATGAGGACGTCCTGTCCCGCCCACGCCTTCGTCAGATCGGCGGCCACGTTCCGGAGCATGGTCTGGTTGCTGCCGCTGTCGCCGATCAGAAAGATCTCCGTGAAGCCCTGCGCCTTGAGGCTGGTGGCCATGTCCTTCAGCACGGCGGCGAGCGTCTCGTTCGAGAGCACGAGCCGTCCGGGCTGAGTCGTCGTCGCGGGATTGCCGCCGTCGAGCATCACGATCGGCGCAAGGAGAGTCTTGCCGAGCGTGCGGGCGATCGCGTCGCCGGTGACCTTCAGGACGTGGTTGTGTTTGCCGGTGGTGAGATACGGACCGTTCGCCTCCATCGTGCCGTTCATGATGAGCGCGGTCTTGTAGCCGTGCGTGCGCACGAGGTCGCGCATCTCGAGGATGGTGAGCTCCGACATCCAGAGGTTGTCGGGCATGGCGACCGGCCGATCCATGTTGATGCTGTACGGCGGCGGAACGCGCTGGTCCTTGGGGCGCACGACCTCCACCGTCGGCGGCCGCGCTCCGCCGCGCCCGCGACCGGCCGGAGGATTCGTGTTCTGTGCGTCGGCTGTCGAACCGACGGCGAGGGACAGGCCGAGGAGAGTCGGCGCGAACAAGCGGGAGGATCTGGACACGGGGGGAGTTCGGCTGGGGTGAGCGACTGGGAGCGCAGGCTAGTATGGGAACCCGTCTCCGCGGTGGCAAGCCGATCGGCGGCGGTCTCGGCGAACGGATTGCACTGCGAGAGCCCGCGGCGGTCGGATGGCGTCGATCGTGAGACGAGCGACGATTGCCGAACCGGATTCCCGCGTTCTCCCAACAGCCAACCTCGATGCTCCTCGCAGTCGCGCGCATGACGCGGCCACTCGTTGCCACGCTGCTGGCCAGCCTTGTCGCCGCTTGCAGCGGCCCCAAACCGGACATTCCATCCGAAGCGGAGGCCGCGTCGTTCGCGCAATCCGTCGCCGCGATCGCGCGCCGACAGGCTCGCGACGACAGTATCGCCGCGCCCGGCGCCCGCAGCATCCTCCTGACCCACGAACGCACGACGCCGAGCGCCGTCGTTCTCCTCCACGGGCTGACCGACTCGCCGCGGCAATTCGAGCGGCTCGCGCGGTTGCTCTTCGGCGACGGCGACAACGTCTACGTGCCGCGCCTCCCGCAGCACGGGCTTCGAGGAGAGGACGCGCGCGCCCTCGGCGCGCTGACCGCGCAGCAACTGCGCGTCGCCGCGGACTCGATCGTGAAGGAGGCGGGCGGTCTCGGGCGACAGATCACCGTGATCGGCTTGAGCATGGGCGGCGCTGTTTCCGCGTGGATCGCGCAGCAGGAAGACGTGGAGCGGGCCGTGTTGATCGCCCCGGCGATCGAGCCCGGGCGCGTCCCGGCGATGCTCGACCGTCCGCTCATCGGTCTGGCCGATCGCCTCCCTCGAATGACGCGTCGCTCGCCGCCCGACTCGGCGCGTCCCGATCGTGAAGTCGGCTTCAACACGCGCGCCGCGGCCGAGGTGCTCGAGCTGGGAAGCTCCGTGCTGGCGCTGGCGTCCCGCACGGCGCCGCGGGCGCGGTCGATCACGGTGCTCGTGAACGCGAATGACCGGACGGTGCGCGAGACGGCCGCCGAGCAGCTCGCGCGGCGGTGGAAACAGCATGGCGCGGATGTGAGCGTGTACGAACTGCCGGACTCGTTGCGTCTCCCGCACAACATCATCGACCCGATTGGCGCGCACATCGATCCCGACATCGTGCTGAACCTCTTGCGCGAACTGGCCGCGGGGCGGGATCCGCCGAGCGGGGTAGTTCGTCCGCTACCGGTTCGGTAGTGGTCGTTGAGAAAGCGAACGCAGAGGCCGTGGAGACACAGAGGACCGCGCGACATGGCCATTCCGGCTCCCCTCCGACGCGGATCTGACGACGATGCCGTTCAGGATGATGCGGATGGGTCGCAGTTCGGGCTCGGCGACTTGCGGTAGAGATGCATCGACAGCGCGGCGAGCCAGACCCACCCCACGAGTACAGCGATCCAGATTCCCGCGATGCCGATCGGCCGGGTCGAGAGCGCCGCGCCGCCGAAAAAGGTCACGAACACGACCAGTCCACTCGCCATCGACCACCGTGAGAACGATCGCTCTCCGCGGCGCGCCAGCGCCCGAGCGGCGACCAGGCAGCTGATCCCCAGCGCGACGAAGCCGAGCGTCGCGACGACGAAGTGCAGCATTCCCATCGTGGTCATGGTCGTCGGAGGCCCTGGGGGCGTGCCGACCGGAAAGCCGTCTACCGGATCGGCGCGCAGGACCGACGCGGCGATCATTCCCGCGCCGTACGCGCCGAGCAACCAACTCGTGCCGCGCGAGCCGGGACCGAGTACGCGCGCGATGCCGATCGCCGCCGCGACCACCATCAGCCCAGTCAGCGCGAAGTTCGCCGACTGCACCCAACCGCCCGGACCGTTCGCGAGCACGCTCAGCGGGTGGCGTGAGAAGTCGAACCCGTCGCGCACGAGCCCCTGGATCACGCCGACCGCGACATAGAACGGTCCGGCTACCACACCATAGCCGAGTAACGAGCGTGTGACCGCCGCGCGGCGATCGAAGGGCGGAACGGCGGGCGCCGCGTGAGCCGATAGGTTCGTCGTCATGTCCACACCGTCCAGTGGCTGGTGAAGGGTCGGCACCGAGAGTAAACTATTTCACTCATGAGTGCAACATCTTCAGGTCGAGCCGTCCAGGCGAGCCGCGCCGACGGTCCACGACGCGACGATCCCCGCGTGCTTCGAACGCGAGCGGCGGTCCTCGAAGCCGCGCGCGCCCTGTTTCTGCGCCAGGGCTTCGCCGGCACCACGATGGACCAGATCGCCGTCGAGGCCGGATTGACGAAGCGCACCCTGTACAACAACTACGACGACAAGCGGGCACTCTTCCTCGACGTCGTCACCGACATCGTCGCCTTTGCGGAATCCTTCGCCCAGGAGTTGCGCCACGACCTCACCGCCGACGTGAGCGCGGAGCGCCTCGATGCCACACTTCGCGCCCTGGGCCGTCGTCTGGCAGCCGGCATCATGCGCGAGGAGGTCATCGCGCTGCGTCGCCTGTTGATCGGGGAGGCGAAGGAGTTTCCCGCGCTCGCCGCGGACTACTTCGATCGCGCGCCCGCCGCGGTGATCGAGGCGCTGGCGTCGGGCTTCGACCGCCTGGCGAAGTCCGGGCTCCTGCGAGTGAGCGACGCGCGCGGGGCCGCGGCGCAGTTTGCGTATCTCGTCGTCGGTGAGGCGCTCGACCGCGCGATCCTCACCGGCACGCTGCCGTCCAGGGCCCGCGTGGCCGCGGCGGTGGACGACGGCGTGGAGACCTTTCTCGCGCGCTATCGGACTGCGCGAACAATGAAGCGATAGCGGCGAGCGCCGGCGAACGTACTCGCGCCGGCGCTCGCACGCTCACATCTGCATGTACGCGGTGCGGAGCATCGGCAGCGTTCCGAGCACCCACATGATCACCGCGAACGCGGCCGCCGATCCCTTCGTCACCTTGCCGATCGCGTAGAGGCCGACGCCCAACAGGACCGTCGCCCAGACGATCGTGAGATCGAGCCGCCCGAGGAGCTGATACACGATCGGATTCGCGAGATCGACGTCCATGAACCGCGCGGGGCTGAGCGAGATCGCCCCGGCCGAGTTCAGCTTCGCCGGGTCCATCAGGAGTCCCTGCACACTCCCCGCGATCGAGCCGAGGACCCGCGGCATGTACGCCCAGCCAGCGATCGTCATACTCTGTCCGAGTGTGGCCTTGGAGTCGAACAGCTTGCCGACGAGCCACGTGAGCAGTCCGACGACGAGCATCGACACGAGCAGTCCGATGGGCAGCGTGAACCGGGTCACGCCGATCATGGTGTCCTTCATCTTCTCCATGGACGCGGCGGCCTGCGGATTCTGCGCAATCTGCTTCGCCATGTTCCGCGTGAACTCGGCCTCGAAGACCGGTGAGATCACGTTCCACGTTGCGAACGTGATCACGCCGATCGCCATGGCGACGAACAGCATCGGCGGCCAGAAGCTCTCGTTCGCGCGGCGCCGAAAGACGTCGACCGGATGCACGAAGATCTCGATCAGGTCTTCCCAGAACGAGGGGGCGTTTGCCGAAGTGGTCGCGCTGCTCGTCGTCGCGTCGGTCATCTCTGTCATTGGCTCATCCCGGCTGAGGCGGGGGTGCAGGACCGCGGTAGGAATTTGATGATAAGCGATGTGGCGAGCGTGGGGCAGGGGCGGCGCGCGGACGAGTCGATCACATGATTGGAGGCAGCCGCAAAAGACAAAGCGCCCCGGCGTGATCCGGGGCGCCAGCCAAACGCTCGATCGCGACCGCTACGACTTGGTCACGATCTCCTGCAGCACCTGCTTCACCCGCGGATCGTCCGACTTCGACAGTTGGCTGATCGCGTTGCGGCGGACCGAGAGGTTCTCCTCGCCCTTCACGATGGAGATCAGCTTGTCGACCGCCGCGCGTTCGCCGTTGCGCAGGTAGATGCCGATCAACGACTGCTTCATCGCCGGGTCGGTGGTCGTGTCGTAGAGCTTGATCAGGTCGGAGATCGGCGCGCCGGCCCTGTTGGCCGCATCAGCCGCCCGGCGGCGCAGTGCGATCGACTGATTGCCGTCCTGCGCCAGTCCGAGCAGCCAGCCGACGTTCTGCGCTCCGCCCATCTCGGCGAGCGCCGAGAAGACCGATTCGCGCGTTGCGTCGCTGCGCAAGGACGAGTAGACCTCGCGCAGCAGCGCCGCATCCTGCGCCGTCGCGTACTGCTGGCCGAGCGAGCGAAGCGCCACGCGCAACACGTCCTCGGGCAGATCCGTACGCTTCACCGCCGCGCGGAGGTACTGCCGCGCGCGAGGGTCGCCGGAGTTGGCCAGCGCCTGCATGGACGATCGTGCGAGCCACGTGCTCTGGGTCTGTTGTGAAAGTTGAATGAGCGGCGGGATGCCCGCGCCATGGTCGAGCCGCGCGAGCACGCTCAACGCGCCCTGCCGCACGTTCTGATTGTCGGTTTCGTCGCGCGCGATCGCCAGGATCGGCTCGGTGACGCTCGAGGGAATGGTCGACATGCCCTCGGTCGACCGAGCCATGTAGTCGAGGGCGCGGCGGCGTGTGTCGCGAGCCAGCGCGGTGTTCCTCGCGATCGCCACGAGAGCGCCGGCGGTGTTCGCGCTGTCGGCCAGCATGGCGGGAGCGATGGCATCGCGCCCCGCACGTCCGTCTGCGGTGTTGGCCAGCGAGAGCAGATAGTTCGCGGCTTCCGGCGCCGACACGCGACCGAGATCGGTCACTGCCTGCTGACCGTTGTCCAGTGGACCGACATACGTCTGCACGGAGAGCGGCAGCCTGTCCGCGCGATCGATCACGACACGAACCGGGCCGGGCTCGCAGGGATCGTTGCGATAGCCGTCGCCCATACCGGCGTAGAACGTTCCGTTGTAGCTCCCGGGGCCGGTCGAGTAGTAGCTCCGGCCGTTCCCGCAGACGCCAGGGCGCGCGGTGAAGCTGAACTGCACGCGGCCATCGGGCGCCGCGCTCACACGATTCTGCAGTGACTGCGCGCCCAGAAGCGCGGGGGCCGCGGCGGCGAGCGCGGCGGCCAGGCGAGTCGAACGGATCATGGCCGTTTCCCGTCGAGGATGTCCATCAGTGCCTGCGTGGCGCGCGGATCCTTCTTGTCACGCAGGGCGACGATCGCCTGCGTGCGATTCTGGACGACGGTGCTCGTGCGGACGATCTCGATCAGCTTGTCCGTAGCCTCCGGATCCTTCCGGTTGCCGAGCATGTTGATGATGCGATTACGAATCTCGTACGATTCGCTGGACGCGTCGTAGAGCTTCGAGAGGTCGGCCGTGGTCAACGTCGGCGAACGCGAGAGCCGCTGGAGCGCGTTCGCGCGCACGCTGCTCGATTCGTTGGCGTTCCGAGCGATCGAGATCACCCACTGGTCGTTCTCCGCACCGCCGATGCGAGCCACCGCGCTCAGAATCGCGTTCTTCATCTGATCGTTGTCGGCCTTGCCGAACAGCGAGCGCAGGTACGCCGCGTCCTCGGTCGACGCGCGATCGCCGCTGATGCTGTTGACCGCCTCGATCCGAAGGTTGAGCGGCGACTCTCGGCGCTCGATCAACGTGCGCATGGCCGTGCGGGCACGAGGACTGTCGCTTGCCATGAGCGAGCGCACCACCGCGCGCTGAACGCGCTCGTCCTGCTCGGTGCGCAGCAACTCCTCGAGCGCGTTGAGCCCAGCGTCTCCCGGAATGCGTGAGAGATAGTTGATCGCCTCCAGACGCACCGTCTGGTTCGGATCGCTTTTGGCGACGCCGATCAACGTTGCCGAGGCGTCGGCGTCGTTGCGACGACCCAGGATGAAGACCGCGTTCCGCCGGAGCTGCGCGGAGCAATCGTCCTTGCGATCGAGAACGCGGCGGAGCAGCGGCAGCGCCTGCGCCGGATCCATCTGACTCAGCGCATTCAGCGCCTCGGTACGGATCTGGATGTCTTCCTGATCGCACGTGGAGCCGGACGTCGATGCGGCCTTCGCGATCTTCGCGGCCGCTTCGCTGTCCCCGCGTTGCGCGAGCGCGCCGTTCACGCGGGCGTAGAGCGCGAGGATCTCACTGTCGCTGGTCCGACGGCTGCTCTGCGAGGCAGCGCGCGCCGTGAACGAGGTGCGGTCGTCGCTCGACGATCCCTGGGGAGTGATGCGAGACGTGATCGGCTCGAGAATCTTCGCCGCCGTCCGCAATTCCTCCGTCGTGCCGATCTTGTAGCGCGAGTACGCTTCCCAGTACTGGGCGTCGCTCTGATACGCGGATTTGGGATAGTTCTTCTGAAGGTCGGCGAAGGTGCGCGCCGCGCGTCCCCAGTCGCCGCGATTGAGCATCTCTCGAGCGACCTTGTAGAGAGAGTCCGCCGGATCGCCCTGGGCCCAGGCCTGCGGCGGGAGGCGCCGGTCGAACCGGTCGCCCCCGAACGCGGAGGCGACGCTCAGCGCCATGGGCGCCATCGGGGCCATGGGAGCCATGGGAGTCATCGGCGACAGCACGGCATCCACGGCGAATGCCCGCGCAGCCTCGACGGCGGTTCTCGCCTGCTCGCGCTCCATCTCGATGTTGAGCCGGGCAAAGTCGCGCTGCCGATCCGCCTCCATGCGCGCCACCTCCGCCGCGGCCCGGTTGTGTTCGATCGCGATGCGGCTCGACATCTCCACCGCGCGAAGCTCGTCGTCCGACCACACGGGTGAAACCGGGGCGATGCGTGGTTCCGGTGTTGCGGCGGGCCGTGCCGGCGCTACCGCGCGGGCCCGTGGCTCCGGCGGCGGCGGCGTCCGAACCGGGTCCTGCGCGCGGACACTGCCGGCGATCACACATCCAAACATGGCGAGCGTGATGCGTTTCATCGCTCTTCTCCTCTTCGATTCAATTCGCATTGATGTCGGTGACGGCGGTGCGCAGACGGGGAATCACGTCGCGCTGCTCGAGTGCACGGTTGATCAGATCCAGCTCGGTTCCGCTGGTCGTGTCGTTCTGGAGGCGAACCACCTGCGCGAGCACGAGCTCGAGATCCTCGAGCAGGTCGCGCATGCGCGGGTCGGTCGCGGCCGGCGAGTCCATGAGAAGACGGGTCCGGCCGAGGAGATCGGCCGCGCGGCTCACGAAGTGTTCGTCGGCCCGTCCCGCCTTCACCTCCGACGGCAGCGCGATGAGCAGCGCAGCCGTCTGTCCCAGATAGCGCGACGTCTCTTCTTCGTAGGGCATCGCCGCGGCCGCTGCCACGGCGCGCGAATCCGCCGGCTTCTCGGTGATGGCCATCGACGCCCGCCCGAGTGCGACGCCGATGACGAGTGTCGCAGCGATCGCGAGCCGCTGCGTCAGCCGCGACGAGCGGTGCGCGAAGGGCGTCGTTCCTTCCGCGGGCGAGCGCGGCTCCTCGGTTGCGACCTCCGTCGCCCAGCGCGTTTCGATGTTCGACCACATCGCATCGAAGTCGGGCGTCGGCGGCTTTCTATATGTGTGTGCCGCGTCGCGCAGCACCTCATCGAACTGTTCGTCGTTCATGACTCCTACTCCGGTGCCAGGTCGCGAAGCGAGACGCGCAACTGCGCCCGCGCCTGCGACAACCGGCTCTTGCAGGTTCCCTCGGCGACGCCGAGCACTTCGGCGATCTCCGTGTGCGTGTAGCCCTCGATGTCGTGCATGATGAGCGTCGTGCGGTAGATCTCGGGCAGAGCGTCGATCGCGCGATGTAGTCGGTCGCGCAGCACGGGGTCGACGCCCGCGCCATCCGATCCGACCGGGTGCGGGTGGACGTCCTCGAGGTCCGTCTCCCGTTCCCTGAACCGCTTCACCTTGCGCATCGCGTTCGCCACGACCGTGACGGTGATGCGATGGAGCCAGGTGGAGAGCGCCGAATCGCCGCGGAACTTTGCGAGCTGTCCGAACGCTCGAACGAACGTGTCCTGCGTGAACTCGCGAGCGAGGTCGCTGTCGCCGGTCAACCGGTAGGCGAGACGAAAGACCCGGGGCGCGTGCGCGTCATAGAGCTCGCGCGCGGCGATCCGGTCTCCGGCAAGGACCCGAGCGATCAAATCGGGTTCGCTCACCCGGTAGGCTGAGGGGAGGGCAACTGCTGATTCAGTCACGAGTGATGGGTTTGATGCGGCGAGTCGAAAAAGGGTTCGTTGTGGTGCGGTGTCGGGGGCAGGGAGGTGGGAGTGTTGGCTACCTGGCTGTCGGATGACAGCTCCCAGCTCCCAGCTCCCCGCTCCAGCGGGCGTCTCCCTCTCTCCCACCTCCCAGCCCCGGCTCCCCGCCAATCAAACCCTTTCCCGGACTCCCCTGTCCTATCCCCCGGAACCATTCCGGGGAAGCAATGGCGGATCTCGAACTGCTCCAGGGCACGCTCGACACCCTCGTGCTCAAGACATTGAGCTGGGGACCGCGGCACGGCTACGCCGTCGCGCGATGGATCAAGGAAGCCAGCAACGGGACCATCCTCGTCGAGGACCGCGCGCTCTATGTCGCGCTCCACCGGCTCGAGGAGCGTCGGATGGTGGAATCGGCCTGGGGCCTGTCCGAGAACAACCGACGGGCCAAGTACTACGAGCTCACCCTCGCGGGGCGTCGGCACCTGGAGCAGAAGGCCGGCGAATTTACCGCGTACGCGACGGCGATGTTCAGGATTCTGGAGGCGCGCTGACGATGAAACGCATCCCCGGAATTCGGCCGGCGCCCCACGCGGGTTCGACGAAGCGGTCGATCGAGCGCGACATCGACGATGAAATGGACTTTCATCTTCGCGCCAGAATCGACGATTTAATGCGACAGGGATGCGATTCCGACGCCGCCGAACGTCTCGCACGCGCCGAATATGGCGATACGGATGCCGCCCGGCGGGAGCTCGCGGCGATCGACCGGCGCGTCGCGCGAAAGCTCGGATGGCGGGAATGGCTGACGGGTTTCAACCAGGACCTCCGGTTCGCCGCCCGCGCGCTCCGCGCCCGCCCCGCTTTCGCGGCGACCGTCCTGCTCACGATCGCGCTGGGCGTCGGCGCGAACGCCGCGATCTTCAGCGTCGTCGATGCCGTGCTCCTTCGGCCCTTGCCATACGCGCAGCCGGATCGACTCGTCCACTTCTGGGAGACCTACGAGGGGAAGGTCGAGAGCCGATCCGAGGCGTCGTACCCCGACTACCTCGACCTCCGCGCGCGACAGCGTTCCCTCGACGCGCTCGGCGGCTATCACGGCGGGAGCATCCTGGTCGGCGGCGACCAGCCGGCGACCGTGCGTGGCGGTCGCGCGACCGCGAACTTCTTCGACGTCCTGGGAGTCCACCCGGCGCTCGGGCGTCTCTTTCACGATGGCGACGACGACGTTGGCGCGGAGCCGGTCGTGGTGCTCACCGACGGCCTCTGGAAGCGCCGGTTCGGCGGCGACTCGACCATCGTCGGCAGGCGAATCACCATCGACGGTGCGGCCGCCACCGTCGTCGGCGTGCTTCCCGAGGCGTTCAAGTTCTCGCGCGTCGGCGCGGAGGTCTGGGCGCCGATCAACCGTTCGCGCGGCATGCGCGAGCAGCGGGGAAGCCACTGGTTGAACGTCGTCGCTCGGCTGAAGCCCGGTGTGTCGCTGGAGCAGGCGTCGTCGGACATCACGCGCATCATGACCGAGCTGCGCGCCGAGTATCCGCAGACGAACGCCGGGCGGCGCGGGGCGCTGGTTCCGCTCCGGCAGGAGCTCGTGGGGTCGGTGCGGCCCATTCTGATCCTGCTGTATGGCGCGGTTGTCGTCGTGCTTCTGATCGCCTGCGTGAACGTCGCCAACCTCCTTCTCATGCGCGGTGCGGACCGGCAGCGCGAGCTCGCCCTGCGCGTCGCGCTCGGCGCCGATAAGAGTCGTATCATTAGACAATTGTTGACTGAGAGCACCCTGCTCGGGCTGCTCGGCGGCGCGCTGGGCATCGTCGCCGCGCTGGTCGGCGTGCGGGCGCTCGTCGCACTGGTTCCGGCGGCGCAGGCCCGGGGCATTTCGGGGCTCGCCGACGCGGCGGTCGACGGACGGATCGTCGGGTACACGCTCGCGCTGTCGCTCGTGGCGGGGCTCGCCTTCGGCGTCGTGCCGGCCCTTCGCGCGAGCCGCCCGTCGCTGACCGAAGACCTGAAGAGCGGCACGCGCGGATCGACGGGCGGTTCGGCGCGGTTGCGCGACCTCCTGGTGACCGGCGAGATCGCGCTCACCGTGGTGCTCCTGTCGGGAGCGCTGCTGTTCGGGCGCAGCCTTCTGCGGCTGCTCGCGATCGATCCTGGCTTTCGCCCGGCGCGGGTGGTGACGGCGACCGTCGTGCTTCCCGCGACCAGCTACGCCGACGGCGCTCGCCGGAGCGGGTTCTATGAGCGTTTGCTCACGACCCTCCGCGCGACGCCGGGCGTTCAGGACGTCGGAATGGTGTCGCGTCTGCCGCTCGACTTCGGCAACAGCCTGGGCTTCGTCATCGTCGGGCAGCCACCGGTGAATCCGGCGCAGCGTCCGTCGGCGAGCTACCGCCAGACGGGCGCCGACTACTTCCGCACGATGGGCATTCCCACACTGCGAGGGCGCGTCTTCGACGCGAGCGACACGCGCGACGCGCCGCTCACGGGCGTGATCAATCGGGCGCTGGCGACCGCGTACTTCGGCGCGCGGGAGCCGATCGGGCAGCGCCTCGTGGTCGGCAGCGATACGCTGACGATCGTCGGAATGGTCGGCGACGTGCCGATCGGCAACATCGATGACCGGATTCCTCCGACCCTCTATCTCGCCTACGATCGAGTTCCGGAGACCGTGCTCATGTCCGTCGTCATGCGCACGACGCTGCCCGCCGCGGCTCTCGGTGCGTCGGTGCGTCGCGTGGCCGCGTCGATCGACCCGGAAGTGGCCGTCATGCCGGCGATGGCGATGGACGACCTGGTGCTTCAGTCGCCGTCCGTCTTTCTTCGGCGCTTTCCGTTGTTTCTCGTCGGAGCGTTCGCCGCGACGGCGTTGGCGCTCGCGATCGTCGGGATCTACGGCGTCGTCAGCTACTCTGTCGCACAGCGGACGCGCGAGCTCGGTATCCGGACGGCGCTTGGCGCCCGCCCTGAGGCGCTGCGCAGCCTCGTCATCCGGCACGGGCTCGGAATGGCGGCCGTCGGGGTCGTCGTGGGCGGTCTAGCCGCGATGCTCGCGGGTCGGTTCGCCGCAAAGCTCCTCTACGGCGTGACGCCGACCGATCCGTTGGTTCACACGGCGGTGGCGCTGGTCCTGGCGACGGCGGCGGTCGTCGCGACCCTCGTTCCCGCTCGGCGGGCGTCCCGCGTGGATCCCGCCGTCGCACTGCGCGCGGAGTAGGCCGATCGGGCGTCGCATTGGCGAGGGTCCGATGTGCGCGCCATCTTCGAGCATGGCAACCCTCGACGACACCCCGGCGATGAAGAGACAGCGGAGCGCATTCGACGCATCCGCTCCGCCGACCGGCGAGCCGACGCTCGCGCGGCGACTCGGCCCGTTCGACGCGACGATGATCGTGATGGGCGGGATCATCGGCGCGGGGATCTTCGTCAATCCGAGCGTCGTCGCGCGACAGGTCCACACGCCGGGGCTGGTGCTCGGTGCGTGGGCGACCGGTGGCGCGATCGCGCTGGTCGGTGCATTCGTCTACGCGGAGCTGGCCGCGCGCCGGCCGAACGTGGGCGGCCAGTACGCATATCTGCGCGACGCCTATCATCCGATCGTCGCCTTCCTGTATGGATGGACGTTGCTGCTCGTCGTGCAGACTGGCGGAATGGCCGGAGCGGCGATCGTGTTCGGCCGCTACTTCCGCGAGCTCACGGGCTTCACCGGCTCAGAGCAGATGGTTGCCGCGGCGACGCTCGCCCTGCTCACCGCCATCAACTGCCTTGGGGTGCGTGCGGGGAGCAACGTGCAGAATGCCCTGATGGTGACGAAGCTCGCCGCGATCGCGCTGTTGATCGGCGTCGGGTTGTTCGTGGCGTCGCCGCCGTCGGTGGCGGCTGCCGCGACGGAGTCGAGCGGCGGAGCCGTGGGACTCGCGACGGCGATGGTGCCGGTGCTGTTCGCCTACGGTGGCTGGCAGACGGCGAGCTTCGTGAGCGGCGAGATGCGCAATCCCACACGCGACCTCCCGCGTGGCCTGCTCATCGGCGTCGTCGGCGTGATCGCTCTGTATCTCACGGTGACGTATGTGTGCCTGCACGTGCTCGGAATCGATGCGCTGGCGGCAACGACGACGCCCGCCTCCGAGGTGATGCGCCGGGCGCTCGGCGATCGCGGTGCCCGGCTGATCGCCCTCGGCATCGCGCTGTCGACCGTGGGCTTTCTGAGCCAGAGCATTCTCACGGCGCCGCGCGTCTACTACGCGATGGCACGCGACGGCGTGTTCTTCAGCGCCGTGGGCAAGCTCGATGCGCGATCGCGTGCGCCGGTCGTGGCGATCGTGCTTCAGGGCGTGTGGGCGGCGGTGATCGCGATGACCGGCCGCTACGAGCAAATTCTAAACTACGTCGTTTCGATCGATGTGCTCTTTTTCGGTCTCACCGGCGCCGCGCTGTTCATCTTTCGGCGACGCGAGCCGGCGCCGGAGGGCGCCGTGCGCGTGCCGGTGCATCCGTTGTCGACCGCCGTCTTCGTGCTCGCGTGCTGGGCGATCTCGCTCACGACGATCGTGCGGTATCCGGGGAACGCGGGGATCGGCGTCGGGATTCTGCTCGTCGGAGCGGTGGTGTTCCGGTTCTGGAAGAAGGGGCCGCGCGAACCGTCGTTGTCCTGAACGAGCAACGGGCGCGCCTCTTGACGCCCCGATTCATTCCCGCGTATTCTCTTGACATGCGCGCAACGCGAGTACTCCTCCTTACCAACGCCCTCGGCCGACTCATTGGCTGGGGGATTACTGGTCCTGGGAGATAGACTCGAGCCTCCGCGCAGTCTGGCGTTTGCAACCGACCTCTCCCATCGCGAGAGGTCGTTCTGTTTTTGGTCACCGGCCTCTCGCCACACTCCCGACGACCCGTGAGGCGACCCATGACCACCGACCGATTCGACATCCCCCGCGCCGATCCACCTCCCGCCGCGCTACCGCAGGCGGACGGCACGCCATAGGTTGGGGCGAGACGTCTCTCGCCTCCCACCTGCCTTGCTCGAGCAGAGCCCGCGGTTCACCCTCAGCGATGCCGAACGCCTGGCCCGCGACCACTTCCGGGTCGCCGGACGCGCCAGCGCGCTTCCCAGCGAGCGTGATCAGAACTTCCTGATCACGCCGGACGCTGGCCCTCCCATCGTTCTCAAGATCGCCAACGCCGCGGAAGATCCGGCGATGCTCGACGCCCAGCGCGCCGTCATCGATCATCTGGCGAAGGCGATGACCATCACGCCGCACATCGTCCACGCCCCCGACGGCGAGGATCGCCCCATTGCCATGCGGAACGGGCGTTCGCATGCGGTGTGGGCGGTGACGCGCCTCCCCGGGCGCCCGCTCGGGCAGGTGCGTGACCGCCCCGAGTCACTCTATGCGGATCTCGGCCGGCGGGTCGCCGAGCTCGGCGACGCGCTCGCTGAATTCGATCATCCGGCCATTCACCGCGATTTCCACTGGGATCTCGCCAATGCCCGCGGCATCGTCGAAGCTCGCGCGCACGCCGTCGACGACGACACCCTGTCTGGCGCGATCACCCGCATCGGCCACGAGTTCGACGTCCGCGTCGAACCGGTGCTCGACCGGTTGGCGCGCGCGGCCATCCACGGCGATCTGAACGACCACAACGTCCTCGTCGACCTTGGCTCAGGCGCCAGCCCGTGCGAGCGCATCGCCGGCATCGTCGACTTCGGCGACATGGTCCACAGCTATCGCATCGGCGACCTCGCGATCGCGATCGCCTATGCCATGCTCGGCGAGGACGACCCACTCACGGCGATTCAGCACGTCGTTCGTGGCTATAGCGACAGCGCTCGCCTCACCGACGACGAGTGTGCCGCGCTCTTCGGCCTCGCCGCCATGCGCCTCTGCGCCAGCGCGTGCATCGCCCGCGAGCAGCGCCGAGAGCAGCCGGAGAACGAGTATCTCGGCGTGAGTCAGAAGGCGATTCGAAAGCTCCTGCCAAAGCTCGCGCGCACGCCCTTCGCGCTCGTCGAAGCGATCGTGCGCGAGGCGAGCGGACTCGATCCGGTGCCGGCCTCCGCGCGCGTGCGCGAATACCTGCGCCGCGCGCATCCGAAGCCGGTGCTGGGCTTCGATCTCGCCACCGAGCCGGCGATCGTGCTCGATCTGAGCATCACGAGTCCGCTGCTTGAGGGCGATCAGGCGCAGAACGCCGAACCGACGCTCACAAAGAAGGTCTTCGGCGCGATGCGCGAGGCCGGAGTGCGCGTGGCGATCGGACGATACGACGAGCCGCGATTGCTGTACACGGCGCCCGCGTTCGCGCTGGGCGATCGGCCGACCGACGAGCATCGCACGATTCACATCGGGCTCGACCTCTTCGCCGAGGCCGGCACACCGGTGTACGTGCCGTTCGACGGCGTCGTGCACGCCTGTCACGACAATGCGTCGTTCCTCGATTACGGGCCGATGATCATCGTGCGCCACCTGACCGACGAGGGTGTGGAGTTCTTCACGCTCTACGGCCATCTGAGCCGCGAATCGCTCGACCGCGTTCATCCCGGAAAGGTGCTCGCCGCGGGCGATCAGATTGCGACGTTGGGCACGGCCGACGTGAACGTCGGGTGGACGCCGCACCTGCATCTACAGGTCATCACGGACCTGCTCGGCCTCGGCACCGATTTCCCCGGGGTCGCGCGCCCAGCGCAGCGGCGGGTGTGGACCGGGTTCTGCCCCGACCCGAACCGGATCGTTCGGGTTCCGGAGGAGCGCTTTCCGGCGCCGGCGCCGACGAAGCGCGCCGCGCGCGAGGCGCGCCGCGCGAAGATCGGCGGCAACGTGAGCATCGCCTACCGCGACCCGATCCGCGTCGTGCGCGGATGGATGCAGTATCTGTACGACGACGAAGGCCGATGCTTCCTCGACGCGTACAACAACGTGCCGCACGTCGGGCACTGTCATCCGCGCGTCATCGAGGCGGCGACGCGGCAGATGCGGCTGCTCAACACCAACACGCGCTATCTCAACGATCTACTCGCGTCGTACGCGGAGCGGCTGCTCGCGACGCTGCCTCCGTCGCTCGAAGTGTGCTACTTCGTCAATTCGGCGAGCGAGGCGAACGAGCTGGCGCTCCGTCTCGCGCGCGCGGCGACCGGACGGATCGATACCATCGTGCTGGACGCGGCGTACCACGGCAACACGACGTCGCTGATCGACATCAGCCCGTACAAGCATGCCGGCCCGGGGGGCACGGGCGCACCGGATTGGGTGCATGTCGCGCCGCTGCCCGATGTTTTTCGCGGTCCGTACAAGGCGAGCGATCCGCAGGCCGGTGCGAAGTACGCCGCGCACGTCGGGGGAATCATCGAGCGTCTCGCGAGAGAGCGGCGCAAGCCCGCCGCGTTCATCGCCGAGACCTGCCCGAGCGTCGGGGGACAGATCGTCCTTCCGCCCGGGTATCTCGCCGGCGCATACGAGTTCACGAAAGCCGCCGGCGGCGTCTGCATCGCCGACGAAGTTCAGACCGGCCTCGGTCGCACCGGGACGAGCTTCTGGGCGTTCGAATCGCAGGGCGTCGTTCCGGACATCGTGGTGATGGGCAAGCCGCTCGGCAATGGGCATCCGATCGGCGCCGTGGCCACGACTCGCGCGATCGCTCGAGCATTCGACAACGGCATGGAGTTCTTCAGCACCTTCGGCGGCAATACCGTTTCGTGCGCGGTGGGGCTCGCGGTGCTCGACGTCGTGCGGGAAGAGGCGCTGCAGGAACACGCACGCGTCGTCGGAGAACGCATGCTGTCGCGCCTCGGCCCGCTCGTCGAACGGTGTCGCCTGGTCGGCGACGTGCGCGGCTCGGGGCTGTTCCTCGGCGTCGAGCTGGTGCGCGATCGTACGACCCTCGAACCCGCCGACGCCGAGGCGGCGTTCGTGGCGAACCGTTTGCGCGAGCGTGGTATTTTGCTTGGCACCGACGGCCCGCATCACAACGTGATCAAGATTCGTCCGCCCATGCCATTCACGGAAAGCGACGGCGATCTGGTCGTCGAGGAGCTCGAGCGCGCCGTCGGAGCACTCGACGCGAGGTGAAGACCGGGGTCGAGGCCGATCGGGCGCGCCCCTTGTGGCGGTATGCCGCGGCGATCTTTCTCGGAGCGGCGCTTCTCTTTCTGATGGAGCCCGTCGCGGCCAAGCGGATTCTCCCGCTGCTCGGCGGATCGGCGGCGGTGTGGGCGGCGTGTCTCGTGTTCTTCCAGGCGACGCTGCTCGCCGGCTACGCCGCGGCGCACTGGCTGGTTACGCGGGTGACGGTGCGACGGCAGCGGGCGGTCTACCTCGGATGCATCGGCGTTTCGATCGTGCAGCTCGCGGTCGCGTCGCGCGTCGATTTGCATGCCGACACGACGCATCCGATCGCCAGCGTGCTCGCGATGCTGTCGGTTCTCATCGGCATTCCGTTCGTCACGCTGGCGGCCACGGGACCGCTGCTGCAGTCATGGTATGCCCGCTCGACGACGGCATCGCCATATCGTCTGTATGTCGTCTCGAACATCGGATCGATGCTCGGCCTCGTCGCTTACCCGTGGCTGATCGAGCCGACGACGAGCCTCCACGCGCAGTTCGCCGGTCTCGCCGTCGGGATGATCGCGGTCGCGGCGGCGGCAGTCGTCATCGGCGCGACTCTCGCCGTGGATTCTGGCAACGCGCCCGAGGCCGATGCGCGGTCGCACGGCGACGTGCGCGATCCGGTACGCACGCGGCTTCTGTGGATACTGCTGGCGGCGTGCGGCTCGTTCCTGCTGTCCGCGGTGACCAGCTACGTCAGCCAGAACGTCGCCACGATCCCGCTGCTATGGATCATTCCGCTCGTCGCATATCTGCTGAGCTTCATCGTTGCGTTCAGCGACGAGCGGTGGCATCCGCGTCCGGTCGTCGTCGCGCTCGGCGTCGTTGGGTTGGTGGCGTGCGCATATCGCTTGTATCGCGGCGACCTCAAGACGTTGGTGCCGGTGACCGTGGCGATCCACTGCACGGCGCTGTTCGCGATCTGCCTGTTCTGCCACGACGAGCTGTATCACCGCCGGCCGGACGCGCGCCGATTGACGTCGTTCTATCTGCATCTCGCGGCCGGAGGCGCGTTGGGCGCGTTTCTCGCCGGCGTGGCCGCGCCGATGGTGCTCCCAGGCAACTACGACCTTGCGATCGGCCTCGTGTTCGCCGCGACGCTCGGCGTCGTCTGCACGTGGCGCGACGGCGATCTGGCGCGAATCGTCGCGCTCATGGCCACGGGGTTCATGGTGGCCCTCGTCCATAGGCAGTGGCGGATCGACCACGGCGCGATCATCTACCGCGAGCGCAACTTTTACGGAACGCTGAAGGTCGATCAGGGGTCGGACGAGCAGGTTCATGCGACGATCCGCTCGCTGCAGCACGGCATCATCGAGCATGGACGGCAGGTCTTCCGGGTGGATCTCGTCGATCAGCCGACGACGTACTACGCGAGGGACTCGGGGGTCGGACTCGCGATTCAGTTGTGCTGCGGTACGGAGCCGCGCCGGGTCGGCGTCATCGGGCTCGGGACGGGGACGCTCGCGGCGTACGGCCGCCCCGGCGACGTGATCCGCTTCTACGACCTGAATCCGGCCGTCGAACCCATCGCGCGCCGGCTGTTCACCTATCTGCAGCAATCGAAAGGGCAGGTCGAGGTGGTCGACGGCGACGCGCGCGTCTCGATGGCGAACGAACCGCCGCAGCGCTACGACGTCATCGCGATCGACGCGTTCTCCGGCGACGCGATCCCGGTGCACCTCATCACGCGCGAGGCGCTGGCGCTGTATCGCAGGCATCTCGCGCCCGGCGGTGTGAT